>Ga0207419_1000439_pt1 | contig 36324 bp, 31 predicted proteins | sample ElkSloMetagenome_4_FD_184723 | JGI IMG/M metagenome (GOLD analysis project Ga0207419, IMG submission 184723) | Hot spring microbial communities from Elkhorn Slough, Monterey Bay, USA - MD2A (version 2) | ecosystem: Environmental > Aquatic > Marine > Intertidal zone > Estuary: Microbial mat ...
ATGGAAGGGATAGAGATAACACACCCTCTATTTATTCTTGCTACATCACTCAGCTTTAATTAAAGCTAGCTTGCACATACTCGAAAGAAAAATTAATTGGAAAGGACCATGAATTTAATTATTCAAGGTTGACGCAAATAATCTGTTCTCAAAATTTAGCTGAAGAATGAAAAATATGAATGCCAGCAAACACTATAGAATATAGCGTAATTCTTCTCCGGTAAAATCTTCAAAAGTTTTGACTTGTTGATCTATTAAAGAAGCGTCTGCATCGGAAACATCACCGGTTCTTTGTTCCAAGCGTTTTTTTAGGTCATCCGGCTTGGCGCGGCAATAGAGAATTCTAAAGTTGATGTTTTTCTTCTCTGCCAATTTCATTGCCTGAGATCGCAATTTCTGCTTATCAAACTTTGCATCGAGAAGCACCGATACTCCATAGCCAGTCAGAATGTTGGCGAGTTCAATTAGCTTTTTATAAGTTGCCACACTTACCTCAGGCCTGTAAATCTGTTCCGGTCCTTTTTCGTAAAGCGGCACTTCGGCGATGTGCTTCCTAAGAGCATCAGATCGAATAATTACAAATTGCTCTTTTGCAGCAATTCTGCGAGCCACCGTACTTTTTCCCGAACCGGACAAGCCGGAGGTAATCCAGAGTTTTGCTTTTTCTTTAGTGGCATAAGATTCTGCAAGATCAAAATAGGAGCTGGCTTCTGCTATAATAGTTTCCTTTTCGCCCTCCGTATTTTCTGATCTATCCAATTGAAAAGAAATGACCTTCCCCCGAATATATGCCCTTAAGCAGGCGTAAAACGAAAGAAGCGCCGCTCCATCGTAGTCGCCAGTCTGTTCCAGGTATTCGTTCATCACGCGTGTGGCTATAGCCGATTGATTTTTGTGGTGCAGATCCATGATCAGGAAAGCCAAATCATAGATCACATCAATATTTCTGAATTCTTTATTGAATTCAATGCGGTCAAAAAACTGGATTTCGCCCTTGTAGATGCAAATATTATTAAGGTGAAGATCACCGTGACATTCCCTGATTTTCCCTGATTTCTGACGGCTTTCAAAGAGCAACTCGTTTTCATCGATGAAATTGAGCGTAAACTTCCGGATCTTATCAAAGCTACTTTTAGAAATACACTCACCAATATATTGGTGGGTTTGAACGAAATTTTGGTCGGCTATTTTTTGGATATGAGAAGCCGAAGCATAACTGCTGATTTCTTCATTTGAATCGGCTTTTTGATGTATTTGAGCCAGTTTTTGGGCGAGTTCGGTGAAAAGATCAGGAGTGAATTCGTCTTTTTCAACGATGTTTGACAGGATATGTTCTTGCTCAAACTCTCTCATTTTTAAAAGGTACTCAACCACTTTTCCCTTCGATTGAAAACTGAACGCACCGTCTTTTTTATAAATGGGAATAACCTCGAGATAGATTTCAGGCGCGAAAATGGAATTCAGTCGCAATTCTTCCTCGCAGTAATATTTTCGCTTTTCCAGGGAAGTAAAATCCAGAAATCCAAGATCGAGGCCTTTCTTCATTTTGTAGGCATATTCGCCGCAAAGAAAAACATGCGAAATATGCGTTTCGAGATGCCTGATGTCTGCTTCAGTCTCGTGCGGATATGAATTAGGATTCTGAAGAAAAGCCAGTATTTCCATTGTGGTTAAGCTAAAGAAAATTTCCATTATATATCCTAAGGTTTTAATCTGGGTGATTGGTTCATTTTGTTAAATTGATGGCTTGCCTATTGAATACTATTTATGCCAATGAAATTGAAAATCGATCTGAACTGCGATGTGGGTGAAGGACTGGATAATGAGCATTTACTTATGCCATATCTATCCTCTTGCAATATTGCCTGTGGCGCACATGCCGGTTCAGTCGAAATTATTGACGAGACAATAGCCCGGGCTCAGGAGCATGGTGTAAAGATCGGAGCTCATCCATCCTTTCCGGACCGCGAAAATTTTGGTCGCATGATTATGGAATTGAGTGATGTTGATTTGACCAAAAGTCTAAAAGAGCAATTGAGACTTTTTAGAGAACGCGCTGACCGGCAGGGAGCAAAGGTTAATCATGTTAAGGCCCACGGAGCTTTGTACAACCTGGTAGCCGTGGAGAGAGAAAAAGCTGAAATGCTGGCAAGCCTTGTGCAGGAAGAATTCCGGAATGCAAAGATCTACGTGCCCTTCACATCAGCGATTGAAAAGGTAGCCCTGGAACAAGGAATGACTGTCGTTTACGAAGCTTTTGCCGACAGGAGTTAAAGAGTCAAACACCATTGACATTAAAGAAACAAGTCAAGCAGAAATTGAACAAGATTTTTGCAAAGCGATTGAAGGTCGATTTAATTCCTGGAAAGACAATGATTTTGAAGCCTATATGAGTTATCATCATCCACAATTAAAAAAATGGTCGTCTGGAAAAAATCATTGTTCAAACTAAGAAGAAATTGCCAATTTTTGGGAAATCATGAAAAGTGAAGATGAATACTTGGAGATGGAAATTACGCCTATAGCAATTGAGATAATTGATGATGGGAAATCAGCTATTGCACACTAAACAGATACGGAAACATTCACTTATTATGGTGAGGATGTGCCTGGTGGACCCACAAAAGGAAATACCTTTAGAGGGACTTTAAGATGGATTGATATTATGGCCAACATAGATGGGAAATGGCTTGTAGTTGGAGCACACCGAGACATGAATATGCCAGAAGGAAAGTTAGTTCAAGTCAATAATTAAAAAAATACGTGGTACAACATAATGCAATATGCCTACCCTTTGGAATACGCACCATGCACCTGACCGGTGGTTAAACACTATAATACAATTTCGCCAGATTTACCTAGTAGTCTACAAGGCAAAAAGTGCTATTCAAAGCTATGGTCGACCGAAATATATCTTTCATTAATCGAATAAAAAGAGACTAAATTGATATAATAACAGTTTTAAATAATTGACAGAATCCTAACCACATTGAAACTGAAATTACAGAAGCACTGTTGCCAAGAATGCAAATAGCGCATAGCCTCTTAGGGTGGGCTAAGACATCATATCCGGAGCCGTCCAATGGCATTAAAAAATCGAAAAATAAATGAAACACATTCTTGTAGAATTAATGGCTGAGTTAACTCCACTTTCAGAAAACGAAAAAATGGATATAGAAAGTAGTTTTCCGATTAAAACCTTTGAGAAGGGAGCGCTTTTAATGCGGGAAGGACAGATCGCGAAAAATGCCTACTATATCATTAAGGGGCTTGTACGTGAGTACGAACTTGTTGACGGAGAAGAAAAAACCACAGCGTTTTATACGGAAGGTCAATCTGCCATAAATTTTAATAGCCTTGCCAATCAAACTCCGTCAAAGTTAAACTTCGTTTGTGGAGAACGAACAACTTTGGCTGTTCTAAATTCCGAAAAAGAAAAGGAACTATACAAAAAGCACCCTCGATTTGAGACTTTTTGCAGAACGGGAATGGAAGAAATGATGGGAGCTAAACAAAATCAATTAACCGAATTCATTACACTGAAACTTGAAAAACGTTACGAAAAACTACAGCGTGAAAGACCCGGTTTGATAAATAGAGTACCACAATATCAAATTGCAAGTTATCTAGGGGTAACTCCAGAAGCATTAAGCAGGATGCGTAGCAGATTAGCGAATAAATTATCAGAGTGATTTACTTTGTTTTTCATTCCATTTAAACGAAATAGCGATGATGGCTATGAGTAACAGCACTTCAAAGCTTGCTATTGCCAAATAATGGGGCAATGTACTTCCACCACCAACCACAAAAAGTATGGTGAATACCCCAGCACAGATATTTGATAATCGACTAACCTGATAAGGTAATATCCAGGATGCACTAATCAGTAGAATCGGAACTGCAACCATAAAAGAAGCAATTAGCATTGCAGATTTTACTTCCAGCGGAATTAGAATTGTACTGCCCGATTCCAGCTCAATTATTATCGAAAAAATATCTGCAAATACCATTAAGAACATTACGGTAATCCACAGCAGTGATAAGGTAACTCTTCTAGAATTGATATTTATATGCATAATCTGATTAAATGATTAAAAATTAAAGCCAAAGTGCAAGCCTGGTTCTCCGAAGAAATAGTTTGGATATTTATTTTCTTGAATCTGAAACGATTCTGGTAAATTAGTGTTGAGTGGCCAAAATGTACAAGCAATGGAAGGCTCAAGAAAAAATCGATTCTGGAAGAAACGAAATTGATACCCCAGACGAATAGTATTGAACAACTGAAAACCACTCTGTATTTTATTTCCTGTTTCGTCCAAATAATTTTGCTTTAAAGCGGTAGAATGAATTTGAACATATGCCCTTCTCCATAAAAACCTTTTAAAGGCTAAGCCTGCTCCAAAGGCTTGAACCTTTCCTGGAAAGTTGGTTGCCGTATTCTTTTCACCATACGGAACTCCCAATGGTTCGTAATAATTCCAAGTAATTACTTCAAGTGAAACCACGTCCTGTGGTGTAATTCGATAACCAAAATTGAGCTGATAGTAGCCTGGTGGTTCAGGATCGTCAACCAAGTTTGCCAACATAAACATTGTGCTACCGACAAAACACTCTTTGCCACTAAAATCAGTGCTTTGTGCTTGAACTGGCAAATTTAGTGACAACATAAATATTGAAACAAAGAAATACTTTCGACTCATAAATTGTAAATGCGAAACAAAAGTCGAAAGGCTGAAACCAAATTTCATTGACTATAATCAATAAGTAAGAAATACCACAGATCGGTTGCCAGATGTATGCAGCCATCGCAGCGCTTTAGTTCACCTCGGTCAGCACAGGAGCAAATGCTCCGGCAGGCAGATTTTCGGTTTTAGAGCCGTAAGGATTTAACCTGCTATCTTTTGCCTACTTTGCCATCCTGAAATTCGCGATTGGTTTTTTGATCACCCTCCCTTCTGGGATCCAATCTGAATGTAATTAATACCCTTCAACATGAAAGATGAAAAACTCGCAGTTCTAATAGACGCCGACAATATTCCCTATAAAAATGTGAAAGAGATGTTGGATGAGATTGCCAAGTATGGAAATCCCACAATTAAACGGATCTATGCCGATTGGACTTCATCGCGCGTAACGGGTTGGAAAAACGTTTTGCTCGAAAATGCCATAACACCTATTCAGCAATACAGCTACACCACCGGTAAAAATTCCAGCGACAGTGCCTTGATTATTGATGCCATGGACTTGCTCTACTCTAAAAAAGTGAGTGGATTCTGCATCGTTTCAAGTGATAGCGATTTTACCAGACTCGCTACACGTCTCAGAGAAGCCGGTATGCTGGTAATTGGAATGGGAGAAAGAAAGACCCCTAAACCCTTTATTACCGCTTGCGATAAGTTTATCTATCTGGAAATTCTCAAAAAGCAGAAGGAGAGCAATACCAAAGAAAGCGGTAAAAAGCAAAGTGATTCTAAATCCGAATCTTCAAGCGTAAATAAAATAGACAGAGAGCTCATCCGATTAATCAAGGATAGCATTGATGAAATTTCTGATGAAAACGGCTGGGCCTTTCTCGGTTCACTCGGAAATTATATTCTGAAGAAAAAGACAGACTTTGACCCAAGGAATTACGGCTTTCCCAAATTATTCCCGCTGATGAAAAGAATAGGCGAATTTGAAATTTCTGAAAAAGAAACTGGCGAGAAGAACATCCGGCATATTTATGTGAAGAATAAGTAATATCAAATCTGGGTTCACATCCTCCACCGTGCCACCGCCGCATCGCTCAGCTTACCTTCCTTATTTTCCAGAAAGTCGTAATATCCGGCAATGGCAATCATGGCTCCATTGTCTGTGCAGAATTCAAATGGGGGGATATAGGTCTGCCAGTCTCGATCGGTCTCTTGTGCTTTTATGCGTTTGCGGAGTTCACTATTGGCAGATACACCTCCCGCCAGAGCTATGTGCTTAATGCCTGATTCTTCTGAAGCTTTGATCAGGTTTTCCATCAGCATCTCTAAAATGGTGTGCTGGATGGATGCGGCCAGATCATTCTGGTTTTCCTTCACAAAATCAGGGTTTGTTTGTCGGTGCTTGTGGATGAAATTCACAAAATTGGTCTTCAATCCGCTAAAGCTAAAGTTGAGCCCGGTTACTTTAGGTTTTGTGAAGGAATAGGCCCGCGGATCTCCATCCTTTGCCAGCCTGTCAATCACCGGGCCGCCTGGGTAGGGCAAGCCCATATATTTCGCGGCCTTATCAAAAGCTTCACCGGCTGCATCGTCGAGCGTTTCGCCTAATATTTCGAAGTCGTAAGGGCTCGCCACGTTTAATATTTGAGTATGTCCGCCACTCACCGTCAGGCAGAGAAAGGGAAAATCGGGTTTGGGTAGATCAGTATTAATTAAATGTGCAAGTACATGAGCCTTCATGTGATGCACGGGTAGGGCAGGTATATCAAGGCTCTGCGCCATTGATTTAGCAAAAGCCGATCCTACAAGGAGTGAACCCAAGAGTCCAGGCCCCTTTGTATAGGCTATGGCTGTAAGATCTTTGTTTTCAATCCCGGCTTCTTTCATGGCTTCAGCAACTACTGGTACAATATGCTTTTGATGGGCACGAGAGGCCAGCTCAGGAACTACACCGCCGTACTTCTCGTGAACATCTTGTCCCGCAGCAATATTGGCAAGTATTTTGCCATTGTAAAGTATAGCCGCAGCAGTATCGTCACAAGATGATTCAATTCCCAGAATGATTATGTCGCCGGTATGGTCCAAAACGCTGCGCTTGTATTAATTTGCACAAAATTAAAAGGAATAAGTAATTCGCATTCTCCGTAAAATACTAATAGGCCTGGGCATTTTTGCCGCAGTGATATTCGCCCTAACCATTCTGATTATAAATTCAGATACGGTGCAGACCTTTCTTGGCCGCGTTGTAGCAAATAGTATGGCCAAAAGGCTTGATACCGAAGTGAAGATTGAACGGATTAGTATTGATTTTTTTAACAAGGCTTATCTGGAAGGTTTTACACTTTACGACCAGGAAGGCGACACACTTATTCACGCTCGCTCAGTAGATCTGGGAGTTCTTTATCTGGGGCCGAGAAATGCTCGTTATCGCTTTAGCAGTTTGAAACTGGAGAATGCTGACTTTCGCTTGAAGCAGATCGCTCCTAATCGGACAAACATCGATTTTATTACCGAGTATTTTTCTTCAGAAGATACCACTAGTAGTGAATCGCGGCTGAATCTGAAAGCCGGTGAAATATCTCTTTATAATTGTCATTTTTCTTATAAAGATCCCTTTGACACATCAGCCCAGGCAAAACTTGATTTCACCGATCTGGACATAATGAACATTGATGGGCAGATGCGAGACTTTCAGTTTCAGGCAGATTCTATGATTACACAAATAGAGTCTTTTAGCTTTAATGATAAATCGGGTTTTCAGATCAGCGAAATAGCGGGTCAGATAAAGCTGGGCCCAAAGGGAATTTTTACCGAAAACTTGTCTGTGCAGACGGAGAGTTCATCAATTGCCGGAGATGTAGCCCTCCTTCACGACAATTGGAAGGGTTTTGGAGAATTTACAAGCTCAATTGAGTGGGAGGCCCTTTTCGAAGAGAGTGTGGTCAATATTGGCGATATCGGCTATTTTGCAAAAGAGCTGGAGTATGCGAGTGCCAGCGTTGTGATAGAAGGCCACATTCAGGGGCCGATTGCAAATCTCAAGGGCCGCGATATGGAAATCAATGCGGGAAGCAGGACGACCCTAAAAGGCAAATTTGATATTATTGGATTGCCCGATGCTGAAAATGCCTTTCTAGATCTTCAAATACGAGATTTGGAAACAGATTATAATGATATAGTTCAAATTGGCAATCGGGTCTTTGGAAATCAGGCAATAGAAGAAAGGGTTCCTAAAGAACTGAAGAATGCAGGAAACATACAGTTCACGGGCGACTTTACAGGCTTTCCCCAGGACTTTGTAGCCTTTGGCACCCTGAATACGGCGGCGGGAATTCTGGATATAGACCTTAATTTAAAAGCAGATTCCGTAGGTGAAGGAATTACCTATAAAGGAAATGCGGCTGCTTTGGCCTTTGACTTCGGTAAGTTATTAGAATTGAAAAATCTTGGAAAAATTACCGCAGACCTTGAATTAACGGCTTATTCAAGGGGTGAGCTTGAATCTGCAAATCTGGATGGTAAGATATCCAGTCTTAACTTTAAAGGTTACCGCTATCAAAACATTTTTTTGAATGGCGATGTGGCCAGCAATCTCTTCAGTGGCCAGCTAGAGTCTGACGATCCGAATCTCAACTTTATTTTTGATGGAGCTGTTGATTTTAGTGGAAAAACGCCTTTAATGGATTTTTACGCTGAAGTGTATAATTTCGACCTAAGCGCTTTAAATCTCCTGCAATCAGAAGAACCTATATCTTTTTCAACCATAGTACGGCTAAATGCCGAAGGCGATTCACCGAATACGTTCAACGGTTCAATAACGGCAAATGACAGCTACTTATGTCGCGGCGATTCCGTGGTATACCTTGAAAGCCTTGCACTCAATGCTCTTGGAGACCGGTCGAACCGGAAAATTAGCTTCACGAGCTCGGCAGCTGACTTAACTATAACTGGTGCCTTTGATACCGATGCGCTTCCTGCCAGTTTTAAAGGCTTGATCGGCGAAGTTGTGCCTTCCTTGGTTAATGCGCCACCTGTTAGCACTAAAGAAAAGTTCACTTTCAGTATGAACTACAAAGCACCAAATGAAATAACAGGCATGCTGGTTCCCGGATTGGTTATTTCTCCCAATACAACTATATATGGAGAGTATGATTCAGGTGATCGCAACTTTGGACTTTTTGTTAGGTCTCCAGATATCCAATACAAGGACTATGAAGTACGGGGTGTAACCATTGATTTTGGCAAAATCAGTGAAGTGGTAAAATCAAAGATTTTCTTTGACTCTTTTCAATACAAGGATTTAACTCTGGAAAATTTTGATGCCGACTTTGAAGCCTACAATGATCTCGTTGAGCTCGGTTTGGGTTGGTTTAACCGGGATAAGAGCACGGAAGCGGATTTAGAGTTTACCCTTGATCTTTACGATAAGAACACCATGCAGCTTAAAATCAAACCCGGCTACATAGGTCGCGAAAGGGCCATCTGGGAAATAAAAAACGAGGCTATTTTAGAAATAGATACCACATCCTTTTGCATGGATACCTTATTAATTGAGCACAATCGCCAAAAATTTCTCACGTACGGGTGCATCTCCGAAAACCCAGCCGATAAAGCTTATCTGGAAGTTGAAGCCTTTGACCTGACTAGCGTAGATACACTGCTAGGGGGAGTTTTGGAATCTGTTTCGGGAAGGGTCAATTTGCGAGCTTCTATTGCTGATTTCTATAAAAAACAGATTGTACTCGCTGACGGATTTATCAGCAATCTGACCTACGAAGAGTATGAGCTAGGCGACATTACCCTGTCCAGCACTTATTCTGGTAAAAACGAAGATCTTGATCTGGAAGCCAGTTTGAATTTTAAGGATCAGGAACTTTTGAAATTCAAAGGAGGGTATAATGTTTCAAGCGAAAATCCGCTCAGTGGGCAGATAAGCCTGAATGGTGTAAACTTGAAGGTCCTGAATGCATTTGACATACCCGAAGTAAATGAATATAGTGGAACAGCGAGTGGGAAGATAGCCGTAACGGGCGATTTCAACCAGCCCGTCCTTGATGGGTATATTGACTTCGATCAGGCAACATTTCGGGTAGAATATCTCAATACATATTTCACTTTTTCAGACAGAGTGCGGGTAGAAGAAGATTGGTTCGGTATAGACTATAAACCTATTTACGATTCTCGCGGAAATAAAGGTTTTATTGTGGCTTCAGCTTTTCACAATAATTTCTCTGGTTGGAGTTATGATATCAGTGCAGACGTAGATGATTTTTTCCTTTTGAATACCACAAGAAAGCTCAATAATATGTACTACGGAACTGCTTATGGAAGTGGAACTTTGCAGCTTGGCGGATACGACGGCTTTCTGGAAATTAATGTAGACGCCAAAACATCAAAAGGTACAGTTATCAAGCTCCCGCTGGATGAAGCTGAAGAAGTTACGCTTGAAAACTTCGTTTATTTCGTTAGTGATAAGGAGGAGAATATGACGGAAGAGCGCGAAGCCGATCTTTCTGGGGTAGAACTACGTTTGAATGTTGATGCTACACCAGACGCAGAAGTTCAATTGATTTTTGATGAAAAAGCCGGTGACATCATTCGTGGAAGCGGGCAGGGGAGACTCACTTTTGAAATTGCTGAAAGTGGTGAATTTCTGATGTTTGGCCGATATGAAATTGCACAGGGCGATTACCTTTTTACTCTCCAAAATCTGATCAATAAGCGTTTTCAAATCAGGCAGGGTGGGGTAATCGGTTGGTACGGAGATCCCTATCAAGCGGATATTGACATCACAGCTTCCTATAGCTTGAGAACTCCTTTGTATCCTATTATGATTGAAAATAGAGATAATTACCGGGGTAGGGAAGACGTGAATGTTATTCTTCACCTGGAAGATAAGCTCCTAAACCCAATAATCAGTTTTGATATTGAGTTGCCCCAAACAACTGAAACTGAGCGCGTACAGCTTGCGAGTATTCTAAACTCAACTCAACAACTCAACCAGCAGGTATTTGCATTGCTCATTTTAAATAAATTTCTCCCTGTTACTGCAGCAGAAAACACACAAAATACGAGTGCTGTAGGGGGGCTCGGATCTGCAACGACCAGTGATTTTGTGAGTAATCAAATCTCAAGCTGGCTCTCACAAATCTCACAGGACTTTGATATTGGTGTGAACTACCGCCCCGGCGATCAGATTTCAAATCAGGAAATAGCCGTTGCCCTGAGCACACAGCTCTTCAACGAGCGACTATATGTGCGGGGTAATTTTGGTGTTACATCGGCTTCTGAAGCTCAATACACCCAGGGCCAGAGTGGCTTTCTTGGTGATTTTTTGGTTGAGTATATGCTAACTGAAGAAGGAAAAATCAGACTCAAAGTCTTCAACGAAACAAACCCATACGAAGTGTTTTCTACCTCCAGTTCAATTTACACCCAAGGCGTGGGTTTGGTATACCAGGAAGATTTTGATACGCTCGATGAATTCTTTCGAGAAGTTGGCAATTTGTTCTCTAAAGACGAGGCGAGAACAGCTGAAACACCTTAGGACTTAAATTTCAGCGTATGCCCCATTTTATCGCGCTTCGTTTCCAGGTAGCGCTTGTTGTGCTTGTTGGGTTTAATTTCAATAGGTTCAATACTCACTATTTCGAGACCATAACCAATGAGACCGGCGCGTTTTTTCGGATTATTGGTCAATAGCTTCATTTTAGTAACACCCAAGTCTCGTAAGATTTGTGCACCTATTCCGTAATCGCGTTGATCCATTTTAAAACCTAGCTTCAAGTTCGCCTCAACCGTATCAAAGCCTTGCTCCTGGAGTTTATAGGCTTTTAGCTTATTGAGCAGACCAATTCCCCGACCTTCCTGATTCATGTAGACAACCACACCTTTTCCTGCTTTTTCAACAGCTTCCATTGCAGCGTGTAATTGGGGGCCACAATCGCAGCGGCAGCTCCCGAATATATCTCCTGTGACACAACTACTGTGTACACGCACCAGCACAGGCTCATCTTCTTCCCAAGTTCCTTTTACCAATGCAATATGCTTCTGACCGTTGGTGACCTGTTGATATAAGTGAAACTCAAAATCTCCCCAGTCTGTAGGTAAATCAACAGCTATGTCTTTTGAAATTAATGATTCGTGTTTTAACCTGTACTTGATGAGATCTTTGATGCTAACAAGCTTCAGATCAAATTTCTTGGCAATCTTTTTTAGTTCCGGAAGGCGGGCCATTGTTCCGTCTTCGTTCATGATCTCTACAATCACTCCGGCGGGTTTATATCCGGCCAGTCGAGCCAGATCAATCGCTGCTTCTGTGTGGCCAGATCGCCTTAATACACCACCACTACGTGCTTTTAGCGGGAAAATATGACCGGGCTTACCCAGATCTGCCGGGTCAGTATCAGGTTCAACCAGAGCTTTAACAGTTTTGGCGCGATCACTCGCCGATATTCCTGTTGTGCACCCATGCCCCAGTAAATCTACAGAGACGGTGAAAGGAGTTTCGTGAAGCGCGTTGTTTGACTGCACCATTAAATCTAAACCGAGTTCTTCGCAGCGGCTCTCAATTAATGGAGCACAAATAAGTCCGCGTCCATGAGTGGCCATGAAATTGATCATCTCGGGAGTAACAGCCTCAGCGGCTGCCAGAAAGTCTCCTTCGTTCTCGCGGTCTTCGTCATCAACCACAATGACTACTTTTCCTGCTTTTATATCAGCTATTGCTTCCTCTATCGAATCGAGTAATTCTTCAGACTGTGTCATAAGTTTTATCAGGTTTCAAAGATACGCAATTAACCAAGGGGAGTAAAGGGGCAATGCCTGCCTTTGATTGCTTCGGTTGATCTGCGCTCCACTTTATGAAACATTTAAAACGTCATTTTGTGTTCTCATAAGCTGAATAAGTCGTTCAGCGGAGTTTTCCCATGAAAACTCACTCTCAACATATTGGCGGCCAGCGGCACCCAGTTCATTCGCCAAATTTGGGTTTTCAAGGAGTGCTTTGATGTGCTGAACATAGTCTTCTGTCTTTTCGCCGACAAGAATACTTTTTCCGCTTTCAGCTCTAAGCGAACGATTGGCTAATTCTGAAGTAATGCATGGAATCTGCATGGCCATGGCCTCAAGCAGTTTGTTTTGTAAACCTGTTCCAATTTGCATGGGAGCAAAGAATACTCTAGCTGATGCATAGGCTTCTCTTATATCATCAACCCAACCGCTAACAGTTACGTAATCTAAATTAGCTAATGCTTTAACTCTGTTATGCGGTGACGATCCGGCGATAAGGACGCTAAGATTAGGTCTGAATTGAAGAATTTCTGGAGCTATTTGCTTTACGATATATTCAGCCGTTTCAACATTGGGAGGATAGCTCATATTTCCGATAAATACCAGGTCGTATTTTTTTTCCACTTGATAATTGGGAGCGAAAAATGACGTGTCAATACCGTTTTTTACAATAGATATGTCTTTTCTGCCGGGATGATAGATATATCGGCGATCTTCATCAGAAATGATCGTCTTGTTGTCAAAGTACTCAAATATGATATTCTCGTATGAAATAAGCCTTCTTCTTTCGGATGCAAAAATTTCTCTAAAAGGCCAACGGGCCTTTCGTTCGCGGCGCTCAACTCCCTTTGAAAAGGCATCCTGGTAGTCTATTGTTTTCGGGTAATTGAACTCTTCCTTTGCGTATTCGGCCGTTCGGAGTAGTTGGCAGTAGATGTGATCTGGATTTTCTCTTTCTATCCATCTACTAATTTTCCGGTGAATGGGTCTTTGATAGAAATACATTACCTGGAAAGGTTTACGCGTAAACATGCAGAAGAATAGATTTAACGCTATTCGCCATTTTTTTAGGTGAAAAACCTTGTATGAAGAAGAAATCTCTCTGAGCTTTTCCAGAGCCTCAGGATTTGCACCTTCGTCTGTCAGGCAACAGAGCACAACTTCGCATTTTTTGTTTAATTCTTTCAGCTGGTGAAAGGCTCTAAGCTTATCGCCTTTGTCAAGCGGAAAGGGAATGCGGCTTAAAATGACAAAGACTTTCATTTGAGAAGTGACTTTAAGAAGTCTATAAGCTTTTTTGAAAGAAGTTCTGTTTCGTATTGCTCTTCTACCAATTCTCTTCCGCTCATGCCCATTTCTTTGGCCTTACCATTTCCATTTGCGAGCTTGAGAATAGCTTTAGCAAACTCTTTGGGGTGTCTGGCTATTAAAATATTCTTTCCGTCTTTTATACTGACGCCATTTGCTCCAAGGGGGGTAGAGACTACAGGTTTTCCCAGGGCCAGGGCTTCAATAAGTTTTACCCGCATTCCGCCGCCGCTTTTAAGCGGGATAACCATGATGTTTTTGGACTTGATAAAGCTTTGGGCATCTTCAACTTCTCCAATTACTTCTACGCCTTCTTGCTGTATCTGCAGCAGCCACTCAGGCATTCTTCTTCCAGCCAGATATAGTTTGAGATCAGGAGCATCTTTAATGACCAGTGGCCATACCTTTTTTATGAGCCACTCAACCCCTTCCAGGTTCGGTTGCCAATCCATGCTGCCCAGATGAAAAACGGATCGAGCTTCCATTTCAGAATCCGGACGATACTTTTCAAGGTCAACTGCGAAAGGTATGGTGATAGATTTCTTTTTTAAGCCAAGTCTTTTGTAATGCTTAAGCTCATCGGGATTGATTGCGATAAGTCCGTCTATTTCTTTGAGTAGTCCAACTTCGTAATCTTTCAGCTGCTTGGTCAAGATCTTTAAATACGTCTTTCTAAGCCCTGTTTTCTTTGACCTGGCAATTCTATGCCAAATAGAAAATTCAAGATTATGCGAGCGAAGCAAAATACGGGCTGAGCTTAATCTGCGAATGGTATCAATGTACGGGGCTGTGAATATGCTTTCGCAAATAACTATATCGAATTCATATTTATCCAGTACTTGTTGAATGTGTCTGTCTACGTCTGTAGAAAAGAATCTGGATACGTGATAGGAATCTTGGGTTACTAAATTTATAAATGCGTCAACTGCATTTACCGTTGTATCGACAAAAATAGGTGTGAACTTCGTCTTTTCTATATAACCATTTGGAAACTCATTGTTCTGAAAGGGATGCTTAGGAGTTACAAGTGAAAGAATATGAAGATCTGCTCCCTGGGCGAGCAAACTTTCAGAAATCTGATTTATGGCTAGGCACCCTCCGTCTTTAACAGGGTAGGGTGGCTTGTGACAAAGCTGAAGTACTTTCAAACCTGCTGAACTGCTTTCTTCTTGAATAAGTTACTGAAACGGTTGAATAAACGAAGGTAGGTATCTCTATCAAAAAGTGCAGCATCCTTCGCAGCCTTGTATGTCAAAAACACAGCAATTGGTAGTAAAACCATTGAGCTGAACCACATTCCTGTGAAGGGAGTCATAACATTTGAATCAACCATTTTTTCGCCTGACATGGAAGTGATGTGAAAAATTAGAAAGAAAATTACCGAGAAAACAACCGGCAGTCCAAGTCCGCCCTTTTTAATTATAGCTCCAAGCGGGGCACCGATGAAGAACAGGATAATAACAGCAAAGGATAAGGTAAGCTTTCTATGCCACTCAACTTTATGTTTATTGATATATTCCGATCTATTTTGCATCTCCTTATGGATTCTGTTCATGTAATTCTTGGAGTTTCTTGTCATGTTCATAGACACGTTCACTACTCTTCTTTGATCAAGGATTTCTAAATCGTTAAACGATTGAATTTCAGTCCTTTTTTTAAATGTATTTGTAGTGTCACTCAAGGAGATTACGCTTTCCATATAATTCTCAAAATCCTTTCTTCGATTTTCTCTGGTTTTCTCTAAGGAGTCTATGGAGTAAGTAAGCTGTTTCATTGACATCATCTTCATATGACTCTTCCACAATTCTTCGTCAGTCCTTTGGATATCGAACCCCGAAAGGTCCATAATGATCTCGTCTTCTTTAAACGCACTCTTTATTTGGGGATGGCTGCTTCTGAATTCTGTACCCAGCTCGTCGTAGCTCACCCCATCGTATAGTCTAAGCGTTAGATAGCGATCATCAGCCGATTTGATCATTTGACCTTCTTTCGCGCGAATAACTCTTTTATTTCCTGGATTCTGAGCTTCGTGTTGATAAATGAGAACATCGTAGAGATAATTGTTTTCCGGGTCCTTATCATTTACCCGAATGCTATAACCATCAATGCCGTTGTAGAAAACTCCTTCCCGTAATTCAAGACTAGGTTTCGTGTGAGTAACATCCCAAAGCAGTGACTTAAACTTCAGTGTTGCTCTGGGCGAGAGCACGTTGTTAAAATAGAAAGCCCCTCCCGACAGAAGAATGATAAAAATGATGAGGGGTCTCATGATCTTGAAAAGAGATAGCCCACTAGATTTCATAGCGACCAGCTCGTAATTCTCAGCCAAATTACCAAAGGTCATGATAGAGCTGAGCAAAACTGCGAGGGGCAGTGCTAAGCTCACCAAATTGGCCGAAGCATAAACGAGTAATTCTGCAATGATCCAGTAATCCAAACCTTTGCCCATGAAGTCGTCTATGTATTTCCAGACAAACTGCATAAGCAGAATGAACATGACGATAAAGAAGGTCAGGATAAATGGACCAAAATATGACTTGATTAAAAGGAGATGCAGTCGCTTCAAAAGATTCTTTCTACCGGTTATTGGTCAAGAATTGTGCCTAAACGCTACAAAGATACGACTCTTAGGCTCCCAGAACGCGCCTCAAGTCTTCTAACTGACTTTCCCAAAGAGAGCGAGCACTATCTTCTTCATCTTCTTCCACAAAGTCAGTAACGATTAAGGCTACATCTCTTGTGAGTGCATCTATTTTGATTCTGAATTCAAAATAAGCTTCTTCACCTTCATCGTAATCCCATTGGAATTTGATGAACTGGTCTTTAACCTTATTCAGAATTTGAGCCTTTTCCTCTGATCCATCCCAGAAAAATGTAAGCACATTGCCCCGGATATTTACATCATCTGCAAACCATTCAGACAATCCACTAGGGGTAGAGATCATATTGTATAAAATCTTCGGAGAAGCTTTTAATATGTATTCTATTTCAATTTTAACGCGATCTGACATTATAAGAAATGCTTTATTTTCATACAGTTCTGCAGTCGGGCAATATATGAATTTATTCTCATTAAAACCTCTTGTTTCAAAAGCGAAGAACAATATAAATTACACCCCATAAAAATCGCAGACATGAAATTTATACATATTTTGATCAATTAGAATTATTACAGTTTCTAACGTCCATTCTATTCATATGCGTAAGGCTTTTTTAGTCATAGCAACTAACTTTTTGATCTCTCTATTTTGCTCCTTCTACGTTATTAATGTTCAAGCCCAGGAAAAGGACTTGCAAAGCTTTGAAGAAAATTTGGAGCAGGTTTTCAATCAGGAAATAGTGTATGAGTTGATGGACCGGGCAGAGGAGCTTGATAGAGTGTACTTTAGTGACATCAATGCTGTACGCTTTGAGCTGGAGCCCGATAGAAACTGGCGTTTTCTTTTCAAAAAGGTAGATGGCTGGAGCGAAGTAGTAGGACAAAAGCCGGAAGATCTAACAGCTTACTATATATCTGATTTAGTTGTACCTATGAAAGGTGAGGAGATAAGTCAAGTATTTGCAATCACCGGCAGACCTGAAGAAGTTAACCCCGTAGATATCGATCATTTTTCGAGTAAAAGGTTTGCTGAAACATTCCTTCTTCGAAATAAACATCGTAATTACCTTGTAATCATTGCAGTTCATGCGTATCCGAATGGCAACATGACGAGTTGGTTCAGAGAAACGCGCTATTATTTTGAAGGAGAATGAGCCAAGGAAATGAAGAGTCAATAATAATCTTTAGGTTTTGGTAATTTCTAAAACAGATAGCTATATTTGCGCCCGCATTTTACATGGCGAGATAGCTCAGATGGCTAGAGCGCATGATTCATACTCATGAGGTCCCGAGTTCGATCCTCGGTCTCGCTACAACTTAAAGAGCCTACGGGCTCTTTTTTCTTTTTGCGCCCTTTAATTTCCATAAATTTGAAGAAGTGAAATTCGCAATTGTAGATATTGAAACAACAGGCCTTTACCACCAGGGACATGGCATTACAGAAATTGCGATTCTTCACCTGGATGAAGATGAAATTAAATTGGCATTCCACAGCTTGGTTAAACCCAATGCGAACATATCTGGATATATCTCAGAATTGACTGGTATTGATGGGAAAATGGTTGAATTTGCCCCAGAATTGGATAGCCTGATCTCTGAGATAAAAGCCGCTTTAGACGATAGGGTATTCGTAGCGCATAACGTCAATTTCGACTATCAATTTCTCAAAGCGGCGTTCGATCAGAATAATATACCTTTTCACTACCATCGCTTTTGTACTATGCGATACTCTCGAAAGGTATTGCCGGAACTTCAATCGCATAGATTGGGTCTTGTGTTAAAGCATTTGGGCATAGAAAACAATGATGAACATCGGGCCGCGGGCGATGCCTGGGCTACAGCCGAACTGCTCGTTCGCCTGCGTGAAATGGATATGCAGAATCACTTTGAATCACTGATAAAGCAAAACAGACACCATTCCGTTCTTCCTCCAAATATCTCAGAACAGGATATCAGCAGTCTCCCATCCAGTCACGGTGTGTATTTCTTCTACAATCAGCAGAAAAAACCCATTTATATCGGTAAGGCAAAGAACTTGAAAAGAAGGGTTTTGAGTCATTTCACTTCGTCAGGCTCTAGCCGTAGGAAGATGATATTTCAACGGGAAGTATATAGAATAGAATTTCAGCGAACTAGAAGCGAATATGAGTCTCTGCTTATAGAAGATGCGTCGATAAGAAAATACTGGCCTCGATATAACCGCGCACAAAAAGAACGCACACAAAAATTTACGGTGGTTCCCTACACAAACAGAAATGACGATACCAGACTGGCCATCTTGAAAACGAAGCAGAAGACCAGATTTCCCAGCTTTACATCGTACAACCAAGCCAAAGTATGGCTTTACAGAGTTTTACTCGAATGGGAAATAAACCCCGAAATAGCTGGCTTGGCAAAGCCGGAAGATTTTGATTTAGTTACGACTCCTAAAAAAATTGATGAATTTATTTGTACCAATCACCTCGAAATCAGTGGCACCTTCTTATTGCTAGAAGAAGACGCAGATGAGTCGTTGGCCTTTGCAATTATTGACGGCAAATATGCCGGTTACGGGCCTTTCAAAAAAAGTATAGATTCAATAGATGCCTGGATAGATCAATGCCTGAACAGAGCCGAAGAGAGTTCCACGGCACAGAACATAATCAATCAGATGTTAAACGATGAAAACGTTATGAAATATGAATTTAAGGATTAGTGCCCTTGCTTTTCTATTCACTGTTTTACTGTTTTCATGTAAACAGGTAGAACGAGATGATGGCTCTGGGCTATCGGCCATAGAAGCTGCTATGGCAGAGCAGGAGAGAAGTTGGAGCAACGGCGATATTGAAGGCTTTATGGAGCACTATGAAAAGTCTGATGATTTAAGCTTCGCATCAAAAAATGGATTAACTAAAGGCTATAGCACACTGCTCAATAGATACAGAGAATCTTATCCTGGTAAGGAAGAAATGGGCGAGTTGATTTTTGAGTTGCTCGAGCATCGCGCCCTTGGCAAGGATCACATGATTGTTGTAGGATCATGGAAGCTTCTAAATAATCAGAATAATCCATCTGGTTACTTCAGCTTGGTTTGGAAGAAAACATCTACCGGCTGGAAGATTATACACGATCACACGAGTTGACCATGAGCATTACGACAATAATAGTTATAGCGAGCGCGGCCCTGTCTATCATTGCATTTCAAAATAGAGATTTAATGGTCAAGCTGCTGTTCAATGCTTACCAGGTTGTGCACAGAAAGGAGTACTACAGGGTAATTACTCATGCCTTTATACACGCTGATTTTATACATCTATTCTTCAATATGTATGTTCTCTACCTTTTCGGGAACGCAGTAGAAGGCATTTTTACAAATAGAAAGGTATTTGAATATTATTTTCCATCCCTGGAGTTTTGGGGAACTTCAAATGGATATCTCTATTTTATTTTACTTTATCTGGGTGGTATTCTATTTGCTGTATTGCCATCCATTCGAAAACACAAAGACAATCCATCTTACAATTCTTTAGGAGCGAGTGGTGCAGTTTCGGCCGTAGTTATGGCCTTCATTCTGCTCCTTCCTACCCAGGACCTTTACTTGTTTTTTATCCCGATTGGAATTCCGGGATTTATCTTCGGTGCAGCTTATTTATTTTACGAATACTACATGAGTAAAAAGGGTGGGACCGGAATAGCTCATGATGCCCACTTTACGGGGGCCATATTCGGCTTGGTATTGCTTATTATTCTTAAACCGGGTTTCGTGCTAAATTTCTTTCAGCAGATAGGGCAACTAATCGGTTTCTAATCCATTAACTTTGCATTGAATTAATGGAAGAGAAGCGATCATATTTATATAACGGAACGGTTTTTAATCGTTTTCCCAATTCTATTGCCGGCGAGAACAGGGCATTTAGATTGGGTGATGGCTTTTTTGAAACCATTCGCGTAAAAGATGGGGCTATTCCGTATTGGAATGCTCATTACGCCCGCATACAATCTGCATGTAAAGCTTTAAATTTAGAAATACCACAGGCGTGTTCTATTGAGCTCTTTAAAAAGACACTTCACGATTTTATTTATCAGGCCCGAATTCAAAAAGGTGGGGTATTGCGAATTTCTTTCTTTAGAGATGGAGGCGGCACCTACAAGCCTGAGACCAATAAAATGGCCTATGTAGCAGAGTTGAAAGACACTGCTAACAACAACTTTATTCTAAATGATACTGGATTAAAAATTGGAATTTATACAGACTTGCGTAAACACCTTGGAAGATTTGCTCCCTTTAAAATGATGGGAATGCAGGTCTATATCCAGGCAGCTATCTGGGCAAAAAAGAACGATTTTCAGGATGCCCTGATTTTAAATGAGAAAAACCAGATTATAGAAGGAACTTCAAGTAATTTGTTCGTTGTTATAGATGGAATAATTCACACACCGCCTTTGAGTCAAGGCTGTGTAGCAGGTGTGATGCGAATGGTAGTGATCAATTCAGCTCTGAAGTTGGGAATTCCTGTTTATGAGTCTACTCTCGACGAAAAAGATCTCTTAAAGGCTAATGAAATTTTTCTGACGAATGCAACAAGTGGTATTCGTTGGGTGAGCGGATACCAAGACAAACGGTATTTTCACACGGCTAGCGACAAGATACTGGCTCGTCTAAACGAAAAAGAAAAGGTTTTTAATTGAGATTTGGGTCGGCCGGAAAATGAGCCAGATTTGCATACTCACCTCCCATATTGATTAGAGACTGGCTCCATAATTCTTCATGGGCTGTATTCATGAAATCAAGACCGTTGATTTCAGTAACATACCAGGATTCATCTTTCAGCTCATTCTCCAATTGCTCATTGCCCCATCCGCTATAGCCTACGAAGAATCTAATTTCAGATTGTCTGATCTCATTGGCCATTATCTTGAGCTTGAGTTGCTCAAAATCTCCACCTAGATAAATGTTTCCATTGATTTGAATGCTGCCGTTTAACTCTTCGCCCAGTGTATGGAGATAATACAGATTAGAACTCTCAACAGGTCCACCAAGTCCTACGCGGGTCTCAAAATCTGGGATACCTTCCAGTATTTCAGTCAATTCAAAATCAATGAACCTGTTCAGGATAAATCCAAATGTACCGTCTGCGTTGTGTTCACAGAGCAAAACAACAGTTCTCTTGAAATACGGGTCTTGCATAAAGGGTTCTGCAATAAGCAGTTTTCCCTTTGCGGGGGAATTTGGATTCTTGGGTTTTAAATTAAAGTCTTCCAAATACTTAATGTAAGGCCGGCCTCCATTCTAAAGATGAACAAATCTCTCCTTCGGCCTTGTTCAACGTTTCCAAACGGTCGAAGACTTCATCTTCAGGCCAGTAGTTCAAAGCAAACTTAACAAAAATGTGGCCATGCTTGGCTTCTGATATCCATAGCTTTTTATAAAACTCTTTTATTTCAGAATCAGAAGCAGCATCTGCCACCAATTTAAAGCGTTCAGCACCGCGGCATTCTATGATGGATGCCAAGAGCATTCTATCCATTAACCGCTCTTCAACCGTATGCCGGCAAAGTTTGATCAGATCATCGACGTAGTGATCCTTGGGCATTTTTTGGGGAAGTTGAACCCCGCGTTTCTCCATCAATTGATACACCATCTGAAAATGTTCGAGTTCTTCAAGTGCAGTATCAATCAATTCAGGTATAATCTCTATCTTATCTGGGCATTTAGCAACAAAACTCATCGCCATTGAAGATGCTTTTCGCTCACAATCTGCATGGTCTTGAAGAAAAGTATCAAAGTTATCCAGCACCTGGTTTGCCCATTCGGGAGGAGTGTTATATGTTAGATCAAGTGAAAGCTTCAAAACAATAAATTTGAACAAAACTACATTAAGTCTGATATTATTGATAGAAAGAAACCCTAACAAGTGAAAGAAGAACTCAGAGATTATATTCAAAATAACCGCAGAGACTTCCAAAACGAAGAACTCGACGAGCAATCAGCTCCCACCAATCCATTTAAATTATTCGAAAAATGGTTTGAAGAGCTGTTGAAATCAGAAGTTTTAGACCCCTATGCATTCACTCTTGCAACCAGTGGAGCTGATAACCAGCCATCGGCTCGTGTTCTTTACATGCGTGACGTTTCTGAAGATGGTATCACCTGCTACACCAATTATTCTAGCCAGAAAGGGAAAGACCTGGAAGAAAATCCTCGCTTTTGTGCGAATTTCTTCTGGCCGGAACTCGCTCGCCAGGTGCGTTTTATTGGTAGTGTTAAGAAAGTGGAAGCATCAAACTCTGACAATTACTTCAATTCCAGACCCAGAGAGAGTAAGATAGGTGCCTGGGCTAGCGATCAAAGTTCCGAGCTCGTGAGTAGAAAAGAACTGGAAAAAAAGGTTGCCAGCTTTACTGAAAAGTTTGCAGGCATAGAAGTTCCGCGCCCTCCACATTGGGGCGGGTATCTCCTAATGCCCGAAGAGATTGAATTCTGGCAGGGCCGTGAGTCCAGACTTCACGATAGGCTGCAGTATAAAAAAATTGATAAAAACCACTGGCAACTCAATCGACTCTCGCCCTGATATTTTGAATTTTTACATCAAAAAATATGGTATTAGGCCTGAGCTCATTGATGAATGGCCACAAGACGACTTGGGAATTGTCGTCGTTATACCCGCGCACAATGAGCCGGATATTCATCGCGCTCTTTCCGCTTTGCATAGATGTTACAGACCGCTTTGCTCAGTAGAGATTATCGTCGTGATCAATGCTTCAGAAGATGCTGACGCCGAAATATATCGACAGAATATTGAGACAAGGCAGGCATGTGGCTTGTGGAAGGCAGAAAACGAGCCAGCTTTCCGCTTCTTCACCTATATGGAGAACGATATGCCTGCCAAACATGCCGGGGTGGGAATGGCTAGAAAAATTGGAATGGACGAAGCGGTTAGAAGGTTTGAAAAAGTGGGAAACCCCAATGGTATTATCGCATGCTTTGACGCTGACAGTTCTTGCGATATTAATTATTTAACCGAGCTCGAAAAGCATTTCAAGCTAAATCCAGATAGCCCCGGTTGCTCTATTCAATTTAAGCACCCCACATTTGGAACTGAGTACGAACCCTATACTTATTTGGGGATAAAGTATTACGAGCTTCACCTCCGGTATTACAATCAAGCCATACGCAGCACGGGTTTTCCTCATGCCTATCACACTATAGGTTCAGCTATGGCTGTCAGGGCTAATGCCTATCAAAAGCAAGGGGGGATGAATAGGCGAAAAGCCGGTGAAGACTTCTACTTCTTACACAAGATTATCGCTCTTGGCAATTTTACAGAACTGAATACCACTTGTATATATCCATCTCCCAGGCCTTCCAATAGAGTGCCATTCGGTACGGGGAAAGCAATTGGTGATTACCTTAAAAATCCGCAAAAAGGCTTTTTCACTTACAGCCCTATTGCCTTTGATTACCTGGAAACCTTTTTCAAAAATATTCCTGAGTTCTACTTTACTACACCTGAACTGGTAAGTTTAGGAGGTGTGGTTCCTTACGTGTTGATAGACTTTTTAAATGCTTACTTTTTTGATGAGCGCATCTTAGAGATCAAGCGCAATTCATCGGGCGTGCATTCATTTGAAAAGCGTTTTTACCGCTGGTTTAATGCTTTTATGATCTTAAAATTTGTACACTACGTAAGGGATAATGCACATCCGAATGTGCGCGTGGAAAGAGCAGCACTTGAGTTCTTGAGAAAGACGGAATACCCTGGAGTTAATAACATATCTTCTATAGATTCTTTGCTGGACGCATACCGCAGACTAGATAGCATGGGAAGTGTTGCACATATAAAAAACGACCCACCTGAATAGATGAGTCGCTTTTTACATTATCTAAGGTTTAATTAGATTACTCTTCTTCGTCAGTCTTTTTATCGGCCGACTTTTTTTTGCTTTCCGCCTTCTGCTTTGTACTCGCTGCCTTTTTGGTTTCGGCAGACTTGCTGGCAGTTGACTTCTTTGCTGTTGTTTTCTTTGCGGCTGAAGTCTTTTTAGCAGTTGATTTTTTTGCCGTTGACTTCTTAGTTGTAGACTTTTTCTTTGGGCTGCTTACTTCTTCAAATGAAGTGGAGGTCTTTCTTTTTCTTTTTTTGCCATACGAGCCCATAAAGCGTTTACCGCGTTTGGTTTTTCGGTCTCCTTTTCCCATAGAACTTAATTTTGGTTTTGGATAAAGATAAAAAAGAATTATCCCTTTGGTAATTCTGAGTAACGCTTGAGGTAGATCTTGTGGTTTTTAACAGTTTTTTTGCACCAATCGGTCAAGATCTCATTTGCCTGTTCTTCATTAACCATCCAATTGATTTCTGAGTTTTTCAGGCGTTTAATTATTTGGTGAATACAGATAGCAGCTGCTACTGAAAGGTTTAAGCTTTCGGTAAACCCTACCATCGGTATGCTTAAGAGATGATCAGCTTCTTTGAGAACGGTATCTGAAACCCCTTTTTTTTCTGTGCCCATAACCAGGGCTAATGGCTTTTTCGGGATGAATGAATCAATTGTGAATTCGGAATGGGGAGTCGTAGCAACAATTTCGTATCCATTTGATTTTAAAGTTTGGACACAAGTAGCAGAATTGTCTGGGTTGGAATTGTATCTTGATATACTCAGCCATTTTGAACTACCTCGCTCAACTTCCGGATTGTACTCCCATTCATTCCTGTTTTCAATGATGTGAATATCCTGAACTCCGAAGCAATCACAGGTTCGCATAACTGCACTTGCGTTCTGCGGTTGGTAAATGTCTTCCAGTGCCAGGGTGAGAAAGCGGGTACGAGTTTTAACTCGTTCTTTGAAAAGCCGCTGTTTATTTGGAGGAATGAATTCCCAGAGATAGTCTAAAAAGGTTGCAGGGGCCATAAACGAAAAAAAGTCTTTTGCGAACCCGCAAAAGACTTTTTAATGTCGTTAAAGTAATTCGTTACTTAACTTTTCCTTGCAGGTCAGCACCAGCTTTGAACTTAACTACTTTCTTAGCCTTGATGTTGATTTCTTTTCCAGTCTGTGGGTTACGACCTTTACGTGCAGCGCGCTCGCTAACTGAGAAAGATCCAAATCCTACTAGAGCAACTCTGTCTCCTTTTTTGAGTGCACCAGTTGTAGTGTTAATAAATGCGTCTAGCGCTTTTTTTGCGTCTGCTTTAGAAAGACCTGCGTCAGAAGCCATTGCTTCTACTAATTCTGCTTTGTTCATTTTGGTTAATTAGTTTTTAGGTTAAACAAAAAGATCGTTTGAACAAGAGCAAATTTACACGAATAACCAAGCGCAGCAAGCCTTTCGGGACTTTAGGGGCCTGTTTGTTAATAAAACAGGGTATTTGTTAATAAATATCGACCTAAAACCCTGTATTGACGGGCATTCTAAGACTTTTCATGTAATTTATCGGCCTGTCAGAATATTCAGAGAAGCTAAATTATTGAAACTTCATTGGGCCTTCAGGGTGAAAGCCTCGCAGAAAATCACCTGTATTCATTCTCTTCTTGCCCGGTGCCTGCAGCTCTTCAACTAATAACCAATTGTCATTAGTGGCTACCTCAATAGAATTATCAGAAATGATAACAGTTCCGGGCAAAGAGTCTGTGGGTCCGGTTATTTGAGAACGAAAGATCTTAAATGAGTCATTGTTGTTTTCAGATTCCAGCCGGGTCCATGCACCCGGAAAAGGAGAGAGGCCACGGATATGATTATGTACATCCGTTGCTGGTTTTTGCCAATTTATTTTACAATTCTCTCTGAATATTTTCGGGGCTCTCTTAATTTCTGTGCTCTGACCTAATTCCTGTGGATGCGATTTGGCCTTTCCGGCTCCAATTTTTCTAACCGTCTCTGTTAATAGGTTAGCTCCGGCTAACATCATTCTGTCGTGAAGTTCTCCAGCCGTTTCATTCGGTCCTATGGCCAAATTTGTCTTATCAATGATTTCGCCGGTATCAATATTTTTCTCTATAAAGAAGGTAGTCAGACCAGTTTCTTCTTCACCGTTTATTATGGCCCAATTAATAGGTGCGGCACCTCTGTACTGCGGCAGCAAAGAACCGTGCAGGTTAATGGTTCCTTTGGGAGGTATAGACCAAACAGACTCAGGTAACATTCGAAATGCAACTACTACGAAGAGATCGGCTTGCAAACCTCTAAGATGTTTCTGGAAAGACTCATCCTTGAGATTGGCTGGCTGAAGAATTTTCAAATTGAGCTCCATAGATTTTTCTTTGACCGCTGAAGCACGTAATTTTTTTCCGCGTCCTGCTGGCTTATCAGGTGCGGTAATAACACCTACAATCTCGTGTTCCTTATTTAGAGCTTCCAGTGAAGGAACCGCAAAATCAGGTGTACCCATAAAAACCAGTCTCATAATTGCTTTTTTACGAAGTTAACTATACCACTCGAAGCACAAGTCCCTTTAAATATTCACCTTCCGGGTGATACATACTCACAGGATGATCAGGTGGTTGATGCAGGTGGTGCAGTACCTGAACTTTCAATCCTGTTTCAATGGCTGCTGATCGAATAGTACTATAAAAAAGGTCAGGTGTAACCACCTGCGAGCAGCTGAAGGTAAACAGAATAGAGTCTTTTTTCATGATGCTCATGGCACGCGCATTTAACCTTTTATAAGCTTGAATAGCTTTATGACGCGCCGACTTGTGCTTAGCGAAGGCAGGTGGATCCAGAACAATAATGTCATAAGCTTCGCTCTTTGCTTCTGCCGAGTTGATATAAACAAGTGCATCTTGGGTTATACTCTTGTGATTTTCTTTACTCAATCCATTCGCTTCCAGGTTAGATTCAACCAGTTCTATAGCACTTTTTGAACTGTCAAGCGAGTGAACTTCCGAGGCTCCCTTTTTCAGAGCATAGATGCTGAAGCCACCACTGTAAGAAAAGGCATTGAGAATTTTCTGTCCTTCGGCATATTTACCCAAAAGGTTTCTATTCTCTCTTTGATCGATGAAAAAACCAGTTTTCTGACCACTTACATAATCCACCCTAAACTTATGGCCATGCTCAATCACTTCAATAACACCTTCGCCTGAAGCCGATTCTTCATTCTTCTCGGCAGAACGCACATGCACCTTTTCAAGCTTGCTTCCCAAAACTGACTTTATTGCTTGCCTTATCAGCTCCTTATCACGATCAATTCCCTGTGAGTGACTTTGAATTACTGCCACCTTATTGTATATGTCTATGATCAGACCGGGTATACCATCACCTTCACCGTGGATAAGCCTGTAGGTGTTTATGCTATCACAATCAGTTAATCGCAGTTTTTCTCTGAGTGCAAAGGCCCGGTTTATCTTTTCTTCGTAAAATTTGGCATCAATGCCCACCTTAGTAAATTCCAGTATCCTTGCTGTGATGCTACCCATGCCGTAATAAGCGGTAGCGAGAATATTCTTTTGGTTGTCGCAAACAAAGATTTTATCGCCATCTTTCAAGTTCTTTGGAATTTTTGCGAAAGCACCCGAAAAAACCCAGGGATGCCGTCTTTGGATACTTTTATCTTTTCCCTTTTTGAGAATGAGTTCAGGGTAATCCGGGTTATTCATTATCAACCAATTCTATTCTATTCTCCTTTCCTATTCTGATCAGATTATTGTCTATCATCCATCTCAGGGCAGAGCTTTTTTCACGATTGGCGAAATTGAGCTTTTTCAGCAATTCGTCCAAGCCCATTTCACTTTTCTTTAACTCTTCCGAAACGCTTTCTATTATTTTGTCAGATGCTCTGACTGCTTTTTTAGAAGCCAGACAAACATCGCATTTACCGCATCGTTCGGTGGTCTTCTCTCCAAAATACCCCACGAGTTGAATACTTCTGCACACGAGGTCGTTATCAGAATACGATATCATTGCGATGGCCCTTCCTTTTATGCGGTCCGTTTCTTCCTTTATATAGGCTTTGTCAAAACGGATGGCTTCCGTATGTATCCGGCCTTCCGGAAAACTAATGAGAGGAAGGGATGTTTGCTCCTGGTATTCAATTATTCTGAATTGACTGAGCTCTTGAAGCAATGCTCGCACTTTCTCCGGGCTGGTCTTCAGCTGTATGGCAATTTGATTTTCATCAATTCTGACCGGATGATCGAAAACTCCTTCAAAAGAGCGGAGAAGGTGGTGGATAATCCTTTCGTACTTTGGTTGCTTGATTTCGAAATTGTAAAGCTCTTTTGACTTCATTAAAAACCTTATTTGCGAAGGCTTGTGAACAGCTTCGCTGAGATAAGCGTACTCATGCGACTCCAGGAGCTTGAGTGCATTGTATGTCTCTATAGGTTTGAAATTGTATTTCTTTGAAAAGGAGATGATGTCAATGGGTTTGCCAACAGACAAGTCGCTGCCTACAGCAAGTTGATAGTGATTGGTTAAAGCTCTGAATACGGTCTGGGCCTTAATAGGGTCAGGAATTTGTTCGGAAACTCTATCTGTTAGAAACTCTATGTCTGCATGGTCTCTGAGACAAACGGCATAAGAGAGCCTACCATCTCTTCCGGCTCTACCGGCCTCTTGAAAATAAGCTTCAATACTCTGTGGTAAACTCAGGTGAATAACGAAACGCACATCGGGTTTATCAATACCCATTCCAAATGCGTTTGTAGCCACAACAATTTGAGCTTTATTTTTTATCCAGGCGTCCTGAACATCTCTGCGCTCTTTAAAGCTCATGCCGGCATGATAGGGTAGGGCAGAAAAACTATTCGCCCGAAGGAGGTTGGCCTGACGTATGCTTTCTCTTCTTGACCGGACATATACAATGCCTGAACCACCCAATTTCCGTGCGATAGAAATGGTTCTGGACAACTTGTTTTCTTCTTCCTGTACAACATAAATGAGATTATCGCGCTTAAAACTCCCCTGAATGGTTTCGCCATTCTTAAAGGCGAGCTGTTCTTTTATGTCATCAACAACTTTAGGCGTGGCAGTTGCCGTTAAAGCAATTAATGGTGTTTTTGGCAATAACTCTCTTAAAAATGCAATTTTCCTGTATGCCGGCCTAAAATTAAAACCCCATTCGCTGATGCAGTGTGCTTCATCTACGGCGATAAAATTTACCTTCATTTTTTGCAGCCTGGCTTGGAAGAGATCCGTCTCAATTCGCTCTGGTGAGATGTATAAGAATTTCACATCACCATAAACCACATTGTCTAGTATATGATCAATTTCTTTTTTTGAATGAGCGCTGTTGATGGCCGAGGCTTTAATTCCACGCCGGCGTAAGTTTTGAACCTGATCTTGCATAAGTGCAATAAGCGGCGATATAACCAGGCAAACTCCATCAACTGCCATGGAAGGAACCTGAAAACATATGGATTTTCCACCTCCCGTCGGAAGCAAAGCCAGGGTATCGCGGCCTTCCAAAATAGAAAGGATAATATCCTCTTGTAGGGGTCTGAAACTTTGGTGTCCCCAATATCTCTTTAATATTTCTTCTATGGACTCTCTCAAGGAAATAGCTTAAAACAAAATAAACACATTTTACGTTCTTTTTACGCTTTTCACAACTTAAAGCTTTTTGGTCATATTAGTGTCTAATATGCTGATATGTAGCATATAAAGGCTTAGTGTCATAAGTACAATAAGCTGACTGTTAATGATTTACACTTGTTAGCAGACTCCACAATGACTATTTTTGCAATTCAAAAGTTCTTTAAAAATGATAGATACAGAAACCATTAATATAACGCCTACCACTCATAGCCGACTAGAAGGATTGAATTTTGAAGAGTTAGAGTTTGGTAAGACCTTCTCCGATCACATGTTCATCATGGAGTATCGAAAGGGGAAATGGGAAGAAGCAAGGATATTACCCTATCAAAACTTAAGCATGTCGCCTGCAGCTTCAGTTATACATTACGGCCAGGGAGTTTTTGAAGGAATGAAGGCCTTTAAGAACAAAGAAGGGCGTTTCGGACTTTATCGCCCTGATAAAAATATTGCTCGTATGAATAAAAGCGCGGTGAGACTCTGCATGCCAGAAATTCCAGAAGATCTTTTTATGGAAGCGCTGAAAGAGTTGGTTACCATGGACAATGGTTGGATACCCACAGGAGAACTCTCATCTTTATACATACGCCCTGTTTTGTTTGCCGTTGATGAATATATAGGTGTTAAAGCGAGCGAAACATACCGCTTTGTAATATTTACCTGTCCTGTTAATGCGTATTACACAAAGCCTGTTCGCGTAAAAATTGAAAGACATTTTACACGCGCTGCTCAGGGCGGAACCGGCTACGCGAAAGCAGCAGGTAACTACGGGGGTTCACTGTACCCGGCTAAGCTGGCCAACCAGCAAGGGTATGACCAGCTTTTGTGGACGGATGCCAAAGAGCATAAATACATAGAAGAAAGCGGTACCATGAACGTCATGTTTGTTGTTGACGGTAAATTACTCACTCCTGCTTTGAGTGAAACGATCCTGGACGGTGTAACAAGAGACTCAGTAGTGACACTTGCACGACAGTGGGGTCTGGAGGTTGAAGAACGCCGTATTTCGGTTGATGAAATTCTTCAGGCACTCAGAGAAGACAGGCTTACTGAAGCTTTTGGATGTGGAACCGCTGCTACCATTGCTCATATTGCTGCAATAGCAGACGGCGATGAAGTTTATGAGCTTCCACCTGTAGAGAGCAGAGAGCTTAGCAATAAGTTATCTAAGTTCTTTGTAGACCTGAAAAAGTTCAGAATTGAAGATGCCAATAACTGGATGATTGAATTGTCCTGATAAAGAAATATTCAAAAATAAAAGAATCGCCTTCTGGCGATTTTTTTATGTCTTGTTCTTTGGGTAGTCAAAATACTTGAGTATCCCGTTTTCAAAACCCACTTCATTCCAGGATTCAACCTGAAATTCAATTTTGCATATACCGCAGGTAGGAACATTTCCGAGATATTCTCCGGTCAGGTTCTCCGCTAAGTCGGTAAATCCCGGATTGTGTCCGAAAAGAATTACTCTATTGTAATCATCTTGAATGCGATTGACAATGTCCAGGAGGGTCCGTGCTGAAGCGTGGTAGATATCTTGTAATTCCTGAATCTTATCCTGAGGATATCCAATTTCCCCGGCCATTAGCCGGGCTGTGGAAATGGCTCTGTTTGCCGGGCTCGAGATAAATAATTGAATACCTTCATTTTTATCTGAAAGTCGCTTGCCCATTTCTGGAGCGTCTTTAAGCCCTCGCTTGTTCAATGGCCTGTCAAAGTCAGATAAATCTGGATGATCCCAACTTGACTTGGCATGTCGGTTTATAAAAATCGTTTTCATGCGTGTAAAATAAAAAACGGGACTGAAACAGTCCCGTTTTCTTCAACCAATCATCTATTCTACTAGGCAATTAAATTTTCAAGCTCTTCATTCAATGGTTTTCTGAATACCACCTTGCCGTCAAATACATCCATAACGAGCGGTTCATCTGTCTCTACTTTATTTTCAAGGATGTACTTGCTGAGCTCGTTGAGCACTTCTTTTTGAATCAACCGTTTTACAGGACGCGCACCGAATTGTGGGTCGTATCCTTTTTCAGCCAGATAATTCAGGGCGTCTTCAGAAGCCGTGAAATCAATACCCTTTTCCTGAAGGTTTTCAGAAAGTCTCTCAAGTTGAAGTTTCACGATTTCTATAATATTCTCTCTGCTCAATGGCTTAAACATGATTGTTTCGTCTATTCTATTCAGGAATTCAGGCCTCACAGACTTTTTTAGGATGGCAAAGACTTCTCTTTTAGTCTGCTCAGCTGTCTCTTCTTCCATTCCTTCTTTCATGTTATCGTAATTCTCCTGAATGATGTCTGAACCAATATTAGAAGTCATGATGATGATGGTATTTTTAAAATTCACCTTTCTCCCCTTATTATCGGTCAGTATACCATCATCTAGCACTTGAAGAAGAATATTAAATACATCGGGATGTGCTTTCTCAATCTCGTCTAGAAGTACTACTGAGTATGGCTTTCTTCTTACAGCTTCGGTAAGCTGACCGCCTTCATCATAGCCAACATAACCAGGAGGAGCTCCTATCAATCTGCTTACTGTGTGGCGCTCCTGATATTCGCTCATATCTATACGAGTCATTGCTCTTTCATCGTTAAACAGGTACTCGCTGAGCGCTTTAGCTAATTCCGTCTTTCCCACTCCTGTGGTACCGAGAAAGATGAAAGAACCGATAGGTCTTTTATCGTCTTGCAATCCTGCGCGACTTCTGCGCACAGCATCCGCCACTGCGATAACTGCTTCATCCTGCCCTATAACTCGTTTGTGAAGTTCATCTTCTAATTTGAGAAGCTTTTCTCTCTCACTTTCCATCATTTTGCTAACCGGTATACCAGTCCACCTAGCTACAACTTCTGCTACTTCTTCTTCGCCTACTTCCTCTTTGATTAGATTAGAATTTGATTGTTCTTTCTGAAGCTGTTTTTGAAGAGCATCTATCTTCTCTTCCGTCTCCTTAAGTTTTCCATATCTAATTTCAGCTACTTTTCCATAATCGCCTTCGCGCTCTGCTTTTTCAGCTTCGAACTTGAGCTGCTCAAGATGTTCCTTTTCATGCTGAATACCTTCTACAAGGCTTTTCTCTGATTCCCATTTCGCATTTAAAGCATCGCGATTTTCACTCAGATTCGCAATTTCTTCGGAAAGATCTTTGAGCTTTTCCTTGTCCTTTTCGCGCTTGATTGCTTCTCGTTCTATCTCCAACTGCATAATCTTCCTTTCGAGCTCATCCAGCTGCTCGGGCTTAGAATTGATTTCCATTCTGAGTTTTGAAGCAGATTCGTCTATTAGGTCAATGGCCTTATCTGGTAAGAAACGATCTGTGATGTACCGTTGAGAAAGATCAACTGCTGCAATAATTGCCGAGTCTTTTACACGAACTTTGTGGTGTGCTTCGTATTTCTCTTTAATTCCACGCAGTATGCTGATTGCAGATTCTCTATCGGGCTCTTCAACCATTACTTTCTGAAACCTGCGCTCAAGTGCCTTATCTTTTTCAAAGTATTTCTGATACTCGTTGAGGGTTGTAGCACCTATGGCTCTTAATTCACCCCTTGCAAGTGCCGGCTTTAAGATATTTGCCGCGTCCATCGCTCCTTCGCCACCACCTGCACCCACAAGTGTATGAATCTCGTCTATAAAAAGTACTATTTCTCCTTCTGCTGAAACTACTTCTTTTACTACAGATTTCAGTCTCTCTTCAAATTCACCTTTGTATTTTGCTCCGGCAATAAGTGATGCCATATCCAGACTATATACCTTTTTATCCTTCAGGTTTTCGGGTACATCACCAGACACTATTCTATGCGCTATTCCTTCCGCAATAGCTGTCTTACCTGTACCGGGCTCGCCTATGAGAATGGGGTTGTTCTTCGTTCTTCGTGTTAATATTTGAAGAACACGTCTAATTTCTTCGTCGCGGCCAATCACAGGGTCGAGCTTGCCTTTACTTGCCAGATCGTTCAGATCCTTCGCGTATTTCTGAAGGCTGTTATAGGTGTCTTCCTGACTGGCAGAAGTCACCTTTTGTCCTTTTCTGAGTCCTTTGATAGCTTCTTTAAGGTTGCTTTTGGTAAGCCCTTGATCCTTCAATATTTGTGCTCCCGAGTCATCGCCATCTAAAATGGCCAGGAGAAGGTGCTCTACCGAAACGAATTCATCACCAAATTCGCTCATTATTTTAAACGATTTGTTTAGAGCTTGAGATGCTCCGCGGCCTAATTGCACGCTTCCGCCACTTACTTTAGGATAAGTTCCAATTTGTTTTTCTAACACCTGCTCAAAAAGATCTACATTGACGGATAGCTTCTTGAGCAAATAAGGAACAACATTCTCATCAACTTTAATCATTGATTGCAGTAAATGCGGTGTTTCTATATATTGCTGCCCTAGCTCTGTTACAAGCTGCTGAGCATCTTGTATTACCTGCTGGGACTTTATGGTTAGTTTTTGTAAATCCATCTTTAAATGTTTCTAATTAATTCGGACTGTGGAGATCAAAAAGTAAGCCGGAGAGAAAATGGCTGTAAATTGATAGGAAAGAGCTTGTTAGGCCTGAATTATTGGCAGTTAAGAATTAAATAATTCGACATTTTGGCGGGTTTATTTCTAGAAATCCTTTCTTCATTGCTTATATTTCTAAAGCTAACTAGTTAGACTCTTGAGACACCTATTTATTTTTACTTTTATTTTTTTCATTGCTGGTGGTTCCATTTCTGCGCAGTGGGCATTTAATCAGGCTGGAGCTCAGAACGACGAAACGCGGGCTGTAACCGGCGACGATGCTGGAAACACTTATTCAACTGGCTATTTTGGTTCTTCGGCTTCAATTAATGGAATTGCCGTTTCCGGCACTCAGCTTTCTGATGTTTTTGTATCGAAAATCTCACCTACCGGAGACGCAATTTGGTCGACTTCTGCTTTTGGCACCGGTTCAAATCGGGGTCTTGACATAGCTGTAGATAATCAAAGTAACGTCTATATATGTGGTTTTTTCAGTGGCACCCTTGATTTTGGGGGTGGAATTAGCCTAACCAGCTCAGGCGGGCAGGACATGTTTGTAGCCAAGTACACAAGCGGAGGTTTTGTTTCCTGGGCCAGGAGCGGAGGGAGTTCTACCAATGCTGATCGCGCCAATGCATTAGCCGTAGATAATCAAGGAAATGTATTTGTTACAGGTGAGTTTAGTGGCACAGCAGAATATGGAAGCTTTAGCCTTACAAGCTTAAATAACACCACAGATGTATTTATAATAAAATATACCACGAACGGTGACGAAGAATGGATTAAAAAGGGAAGTGGTGAAGAAGTGGATAGAGGTCTGGCTATAGTTTGTGACAGCCAGGGAAGTGTATATGCTTGCGGACAATTTGATGATGATATCACTTTTGACAATAACTATCCAAATGACATTCAGAATGCTCTTTTCATAATTAAGTATAGTTCCAGCGGAAATGAAGAGTGGTTTAGGTGGGGCGGAGGAAGCGGTCAAAGTATTGCCTATGATATTACCACAGACGGAAGCAATGTCTTTATCACGGGCGATTTCGGACCTGGAATTACCTTCTTTGATACGAACGGGCAAACCAATTCATTGTCCAGCGGTTTTGAAAATTCAATTTTCATTGTTCAATACAGCGGATCAGGTTCATATAACTGGGGGAGCAGTGCCGGCTCTGACTCTTTTGTTACTTCTCGAGGCATTTCATTTGAGTCAGGCGAATTGGCAATCGGTGGTTTCTACAACTGCACTTTTGATTCTTATAGCGATGAGTATGGTGAAAGTACTTTTAATTCTATCGGTTTTGAAGATGTTTATGTAGCCAGGTATTCGAGCAATGGTTCCTTTGTCTGGGCTAGAAATTTTGGTTCTCAAACAGCAGAAAGGCTATACGATGTTGAGCTCCATCCATCGGGTAGGGAAGTGGCCGTAGGTTCATTTACTGATCACATCGTTATTCCTTTAGGCAATGACGATATTGATGGTCTGTTTAACGTTCAAACAGGTCCTGCCGGAACATCCACATATTGTGGAGATAACAACTACACCAATTTTGGAAAGTTTGATGGCAGTGGAGCTTTGGATGGCTTCACGCTCAATGTAATTGATCCTGATCGCGCCCCCTATGATTTTTATATGCGTTACGGATCGGGCTGCGATTTGTCCATACCGGAATTATGTCTGGACTATTCGCAGGATGAACTGGATAATGAATGCCCGGAAGAATTGATAGGTTGTTCGCCTTACTTTGTTTCTGCTATTAATCACATCGCTTCACCCTTAGAGTGGGAAATAGGCGATCCGTGGTGCGTAGGATACAATTATGAGGTGACCTGGAACCCATCAGAATCTGGCCAGTTTGAAATTAACGAGCCCACAAATGTTACGGCTACTGTAACCAGTGAAGATGGCTGTTACACAA
>Ga0207419_1000440_pt1 | contig 36309 bp, 21 predicted proteins | sample ElkSloMetagenome_4_FD_184723 | JGI IMG/M metagenome (GOLD analysis project Ga0207419, IMG submission 184723) | Hot spring microbial communities from Elkhorn Slough, Monterey Bay, USA - MD2A (version 2) | ecosystem: Environmental > Aquatic > Marine > Intertidal zone > Estuary: Microbial mat ...
CGTAACATATTTTGCTGATAATGCAATATCTGATTATACTGATTATCAAGTTGTAAAATCAGGTTTTGAATTTCATTCTGAATGGCATTTTCATAATACACATATTCATTTACTGCTTTATTTTTTTTAATTCTCGCATGCTGTACCTTTGCCTTAATGGGAAAAAACCATACCGGTACCGAAATGCCAACCATCCAACCTTCAAATCCCGGCACCTGATCAATTTCCTGGTTAAAATAGCCTGCCGAAAAGGAAGGAAAAAACCCGGCTCTTTCTGCTTTTATGGCTGTTTCCAACCTTTGTGTTTTCAACAAGTAATAGTTCATGTGCAATCCGCCAGGAAACCTCTCCTCTCCTGGTGAGGCTGCTATGGCATAAAGTGATGTTTCAAGCTCAGGAATAATTAATTCACCTTCAAATAAGAGAAGTGTTTTGAGCATATTTTCAGCTACATGAAGGTTGTTTTTATATTGTACCAACACGTTTCTCGATGTGGCGACCTTCGTTTCAGCCAGGGTAAGCTCAAGTAAAGAAGTAGCTCCAAGTTTATGCCGCAATGCAGCGATGCGTAAAAATTCTGCATAAAGGGAATCCTGTTGCTGTACAAGTTGGAGACAATTGGCAAGGAATATCCAGTTATACCATGATTTTTTTACTTCTGCTGTAACTTGCTTCGTAATTTGTTTCCTCAAATTTTCAGCCATCTCAATCCCAGTTTCCATGGTTTTTCTATTCAGGAAGTATTGCGGTAATGATCCGAACTCCTGAGAAATTTCCAGGTGCTGATCAACAAGGGCAGAATTAATCTGTCCCCTGGTGTAGGTGGCAGAAGTAGCCGGAAGATCGATGGCCCCGGATTTGAGGGCTTTTGCCAACTGTACATCTAAATTTGCGTTTTTGACCTCAGGATGGTTTTGTAAAGCCATATTTACCGCCTGATCAAGAGAGAGGATTACTTTTTCATCGTCAACAGTTTGCTGGGCCTTACCGGTAAAGGTGATGAGCAGCAGAAAGGGTAGTATTATCCGCAGGCTTTTATGAAAAGTGAATCTGCCAATCTGCAGGGGCGAATTAAATATTACATACAAAATGGGCAAAATAAGCATGGTGAGGAGTGTGGAGGTTACCAATCCGCCAATGACCACAGTTGCAAGAGGCTTTTGCACTTCGGCTCCGGCAGTTGTAGAGAGCGCCATGGGCAAAAATCCCAGTGAAGCAACCAGGGCAGTCATCATAACAGGCCGCAGGCGTTGCAAGGCTCCCCGCCTGACCCTTGCATGAATGGAAAGACCTTTCTTTTCTAACTGGTTATAATATGTTATCAGCACAATGCCGTTTAAAACTGCTACACCAAAAAGGGCTATAAAACCTACCCCAGCAGAAATACTAAAGGGCATGCTTCTAATTAGCAAAGCTGCCACACCACCTATGGATGCAAGCGGAACAGCAGTAAAGATAAGCAGTGCGTATTTTATGGAATGAAAAGTAAAGAACAACAAAAGCATTATCAGAGCCAGAGCTGCAGGAATGGCATAACCCAGCCTTTTTTTGGCATGTTCAAGATTTTTAAACTGCCCCCCGTAGGTAATATAATAATTAGGTGGCAGGGACAATTCTGATTCCAAGACCTGGCGGATATCATTGACAAGGGTTTCAACATCCTGATTCCTCACGTTAACACCTACAATTATTCTGCGACGTGTATCGTCACGGGAAATTTGGGCAGGTCCTTCAAGGTAATTTACTTCAGCCAGTTCGCTAAAAGGAATTTGTTCTCCCCAGCTATTTTTGATGAATATTTTTGAAAGATTGACTTCCTTCCGGTTGTTTTCATCCATACGCAAAACAAGATCGAATTTTCTTTCTCCTTCGAATACATATCCGGCAACCTCGCCTGCCCATGCGGCACGCACAATGCCATTTAACTCGTCAATGGAAATGCCATGCCTGGCAAGGTTGTTTCGTTTATATGAAATAACCAATTGTGGAAGTCCGGCGGTTTGTTCAACCTTAACATCTGCCGCTCCAGGAATTTTTTCGATTAAAGCTGCCGCCCGGGTGGCATTTCTGAATAGCACATCCATATCCTCACCAAAAATTTTAATTGCTATATCGCTTTTGGCTCCGGTCATCAATTCATTAAACCGTAATTGAATGGGCTGGGTAAAATCGAAGCTTGCCCCGGTAATTACCTGCAGCTGATTTTTCATTTTTTTGATTAGGTCCTCGCGATTAGCAGCGCTTACCCACTCCCCTTTTTCCTTAAGGATAATCATGATGTCGGCATCCTCAATTGCCATAGGATCTGTTGGTACTTCAGCAGTTCCAATTTTAGAGACTACTTGTTCTACCTCAGGAAAATTCTCCAGTAGCACTTTTTCCGCGCGAGTGGAAATTTCAATGCTTTCGTCAAGAGAGCTGCCGGGAGGAAGAGTCATTTGCATGGCAAGATCTCCCTCCTCAAGGGTGGGAAGAAATTCCCCTCCCATTCTGCTAAAGGCCAGCACGGTAAGAAGAAAAGCCACAGCGGTGATGCTCAAAACGGTGTATTTATATCGGAGAGATAAATCAAGTACCGGTTTATACGTGCTTTTGAGAAAATCCATTACTTTATCACTCAAATTCTTTTTATGTACTATCTTTTTCTTAAGCACCAGGGTGGTGATCATCGGAACATAGGTGATGGAAAGAAGCAGGGCGCCAACAATGGTAAATATTACCGTTTGCGCCATTGGGCGAAAGGTTTTGCCTTCAATTCCTACCAGGGAAAGTATCGGAAAGAAAACTATAATAATGATTATAACCCCAAAAGCAGCTGATTTATATATGCCGGCGGTGGATTTATAAACAATTTCGTCCATTTTATCCTGGCTAAGTGTTTGTCCGCGGTAATTGGAATAAATATAAAAAACAATGCCTTCCACAATAATTACAGCACCATCTACTACAATACCAAAATCAATGGCGCCCAGTGACATAAGATTTGCAGATACGCCAAAAATGTGCATCATGATAAATGCAAAAAGTAAAGATAATGGTATCACAGATGCTACTATGAGGCCCGCACGATAATTCCCAAGCAGAAGAATAAGAACAAATATTACTATCAGCCCCCCTTCGAGAAGGTTTTTTGTGACTGTGCCGATGGTTTTGTCTACCAGTAAGGCACGGTCAAGATAGGGCTTGATATAAACTCCTTCAGGCAGCATTTTCTGTACTTCTTCAACACGTTGCTCCACCCTTTTTGTAACTGCCGATGAATTTGCCCCCTTAAGCATCAGGGTAATTCCTCCCACGGCTTCTCCTTTTCCATTTTTAGTCATGGCACCAAAACGCTTTGCATGGCCAAACCCTACGTTTGCAATATCTTTAATTAATAGCGGTTTTTGCAGATCAGCACGCACCACAATATTTTCTATATCTTCAAGCGATTTAAGAATGCCCTCAGCACGCACATAATAGGCATTGTTTTGTTTTTCGATATAGCTTCCACCTGTATTTTGATTATTCTTTTCGAGAGCTGTGTAAACTTCTTCAAAAGAAACACGGTGGCTCAGCAGTTTTTGTGGATTTACGGCTACTTCGTATTGTTTTAGGAATCCTCCAAAGCTACTGATTTCTACTATGCCAGGGATTCCGGATAATTGCCGCTTTACAATCCAATCCTGTATGGTACGCAGCTCCATGGGTGAGTAGATTTCCTGGTATCCTGGTGCAACCTCAAGAGTATACTGATAAATTTCCCCCAGCCCGGTGGTAACAGGCATCAATTCCGGTGTTCCATATGCCTCGGGCAATTCCTGAGCCACCAGCTGAATTTGTTCATTTACCAGCTGCCGTGCATCTAAAACAGGCACATTATCCTCAAAAACAACAGTAACCACAGACAGTCCAAACCTGGATATGCTGCGTATCTCTATTACCTTCAGAATATTTGCCATGGCAATTTCCACAGGATAAGTGATAAATTTTTCTACTTCCTGTGGTGCCAGCGAAGGTGCGATGGTTACAACCTGAACCTGATTATTGGTAATATCCGGCACAGCATCAACGGGAACCTGCGTTAGGGAATAGATGCCGGCAATAATAAGAAACAGGATTGTGATACCAACAAAGAGCTTATTGGTAATGGAAAATTGAATTATTTTATCTACCATGCCAGCAAAAGAAATTTATGAAATGCTTTATGATGCAAGGTATGAAAATTTTTGCTACACCATACCCAGGTAAGTTGCTAAAGTAATTATTTCCCGGTTAATTCACGGAATACCTCCTCCAGGCTCTTCTCTTTTTTATGCAGCCCAACCACCGGATATTCATGGATAACTGCAACCTTAAAGATACTGGCACGCACATCTTCCTGTCCGGTATATCTTATCAATAAAGTAAGAGGATTTACTTCCAGAACCTTATCAACCCCATCCATGGCTAAAAAAGGTTCTTTATCTACAGCATGGCTGAATTCAACCACTACAGTCTGCTCATTGGTGGCTGCGGATTGTTTTATTGTACCGGTTTTTTCATCAGCTACAATTTTTCCTTTATTGATAATGAGTATTCTGTCGCAAATGGCCTCTACTTCCTGCATAATGTGCGTGGAAAGCATTACAGTTTTCTCTTTGCTGATGCCGGAGATTAAATTGCGTATCTCCACAATCTGGTTTGGATCAAGCCCGGTGGTAGGTTCATCCAATATCAGTACCTGCGGATCGTGAAGTAATGCCTGAGCAATACCTACCCTTTGCCGGTAGCCTTTTGAGAGTTTGCCTATTTTCTTGTGGCTTTCAGGTGTTAGCCCTGTCTGTTCAATAATTGTGGATATCCGTTCCTTTACATTCCCTTTAAGGTGGTGCAAACCAGCAACAAACCGAAGGTATTCCCGCACGTACATTTCAAGGTATAAGGGATTATGCTCGGGTAGGTATCCGATGCTTTTTTTTACTTCAAGCGGATCTTTTGTTACATCATAACCGGCCACTACTGCTGTTCCGGAATCAGCGCCAAGGTAGCCTGTGAGAATTTTCATCAGGGTTGATTTTCCTGCACCATTGGGCCCAATAAATCCAATAACCTCACCAGATGAGATGTCAAAGGAAACATCATCTACAGCAATTTGACTGCCATACTTTTTTGTAATATTTGAAATACTGATTGACATAAATACAAAACATTTTTAACAAAGATAAGCTTTATTAACCGGCATATCAATCTGCTAAGGTGAATTTGTAATAACCCGTACCCGATTTTTTTTATCGCCCAGACTGGTTTTGAAGTTTGTTTAACAAGGCAAATTATTGAATTATCGCTCAGTAAACTGAAACAATATAGTACAGCCAAAAAGTTTCTATACACAGCAAGCCCATCCATGAAATTCCGCGGGATTCTTCATGAAATATTTCTGGTTTATTTGCAGGTTAAATAAGCTTTCGAACTGTGCTGCCAAAGGAAATATTCATATTCCGAAAATCGAAATTTTCTATCAGGTTTATTCCCGGGCTTTTCCCGGGGGCAATGCTGCCATATTTTTCATCAACACCCAGTGCAGATGCACCATTGATTGTGGCCCACCGTATAAGTTCTGTAAAAGAAATCCTGGGAAAATGTTGTGCAATCAGTTGCATCTCATAAAGTATGCTAAGCTTTGTATTTGAGGCTAGACTATCTGTACCAAGTGCTAATGTATTACCTGAGGCAACAAGTCGTGAAACAGGGGGCATCTTACCTTCAATATATAAATTTGATGCCGGGCATAAAACCAGGGTAACCCGGTTGAAATGTTCTTTGTATGTATGCAAATCTATATCAGTGGTATGGGTATTATGAACCAGCAGAACCGGAATATCTTTTGCAAGTAAGGCCGTAAGCAATTTGGCTACGGGCATTCCTGCAGGTACATAATCGGGAAATGGAATGCCATAATCTTTGAATAAATTGGCCATATCTCCGGTACCATTTTCAATGAATTCTTGTTCATGAATGCCTTCCTGATTATGCAGGGAAATCAGATGCCCATTGTTTTGATTGTTTATATTTTTCAGCAATGAGTATGTGGCGCTATACAGAGAATGAGGGGAAAAACTGGCACTAAGCCCTTGCGCTAAAAATTTGTCTTTAACAAGTTTTGCCTTCTTTATAAGTTCTTCTGCATTGGAAGTACCGGGAATTTCAATAAAAGTATGGTATCTTATATTACTACTAGCTTTACATTCAATTGAATTTGTTGTATTTGAGATGTCCCCAACAACGTTTATACCCTGCCGGAACATTTGATTGTCGGACTTTTTAATTAATTCAGGAATATTTGTTTGCCGGATACTTCTATTATCGAATACCTGCCGGATAAACCCCGTTAAAGATTTAAGCTTCTTTATTTTCTGATGAAGGTGAGAAAGCTCCAGGTGGCAATGAGCATTCACAAATCCGGGTACCAGCACGCCGTTGTAGAACTCCACATGGGCCTCTTCTTTTAATAAAGGCTGCACGGAAATAATGGTTCCCTCCTCATTCACTTCGATAAAACCATTTTTTATGGGTTCGCCGTTTGCGGAGTACACATAATTTGCAGCAATTTTTCTCATTATCTCACCCGGAATGTTTTTCGTTCCTGTGATTCCTTTAGTAAAGGGGTGTGCTTTATCTCAATATTTTTAATCTCCATATGTTTTTCCCACTCACCATCTTTTGGTTTATGTGCAGCCAGTTTTCCTCTTAAATGGGAGTAAGAAGCATCTTTTAATGATAATGTGGTGTGATATTTTGCTGTCTGTCCGGTTTTATCATAATCGAGCCGCTTAAAGTTCAAAGTGTCCTGTCCCTGATCAGGTGTTTGCTTCCAAAAAAACACCTCCAGACCAGGATCCTTAGATTGATCATCCTCATAAATTGTTGCATCTACGGAGATGGAATAAAGCCCGGTTTTTTGAATAGGAATACTGAAAAATATTTCTTCCCGTGCGCCGTTTTCCGGCATGATATATTCGTTTCGTTGGTACCAGAGATTTGGATCATTTTCCATCTGCTCTTTTTCCAGTCTCATTACCTGCTCCAGGCGTGCTTCCATTGCCCTGAGAGAATCAAGTACCACATTATAAATTTCTTCATATTCTGAGGGATGATTGCTATAATATGCCACAGTTGAATCAAATTGTGCTGCAGTAACGTTAAATTTATCATAAATGGCACGGGTATAATTTACAGAATCGGCCCGGGAAAAATTAGCAATGTTTCTGGCATACGATATGCCATCGGCCAGGTGCATTTCGATTAGAAGTTGCTGAAAAGTTTCCTCCGGCAGCACATAACGGGTTTTTCTGTCTCCGCAGGAAAGCAGGAAAAACAAAAGTGAAAAGAAGATTAGGGTGAATTTATTCAAGATGAATTTTGCCATTGTAATATATTCTGCAATATTACAACGAAGATACGTAATTATAAATTACCTCATTAATCTGTTCTCGCTAAAAAAACTTAAACAGCTATTATTTTAATGAATTAAACCTGTAACCAATCATCAATTCATGAGAACCTGTATGATAAGTTCGAAATGCGGAGATTCCTAAATCATATGAATATCCGGCATATATTTTCTTCTCATGAATATAACCTACCATAATGGATGCGGCATCCATGGAACGGAAAGACAATCCACCCCAGAAGGTGCCCTGGTAAATCACTTTGGTATTAAAATCAACCTGAACAGGGGCAGGACTTACCGCTTTTATTAAAATGGATGGTTCAATTGCAAAATCACGGTTGATAAAATATTTGTAACCACCGGTAAGAAAAAAGTGACTTTTTAACTTACTCAGCCCTGTGGCCTCATTGGTGTTTAATTTACTGGGGATTAGGTGGATGGCAGAAAATCCAACATGAAAATTTGAAGAATATACGTATACACCTACCGTTGCATCAGGTGAATAGGTAGTATAGATGCCGTCCTGTAATACCGGATCGACTTCATCCTGCATACTAATCTTGGTGCCGTCAATTTTATACTGAAGCAAACCAATGGCCAGCCCACCGGAAACTCTTATGTCAGTATTAATTGCCAAATTATAGGCATAAGCACCATTTATGCTTGTTTGTGATATGGGGCCGGTAACATCGTTGTATATGAAACCGCCAAATCCCATATCCATATTTTTACTTGAATGGGGACCGTATATACTTAATGTGTTTGTGATAGGGCTGTCGGAAATCCCTGTCCACTGAAAGCGGTTATTTGATCTTATCTGGTAATAATTATGTGTTCCGGCCAATGCCGGATTAAGCACAAATGGATTGTGCATAAACTGCGTGCTGAGTGGGGTTTGTTGGGCATAAAGGCTCACCGAAACCAGGCAGGCAATCAAGAGGTATATTTGTTTATAGGTTTTCATCAATATATTCTTTTATATTGTATAAGTTTAGTATCTGTTTTGTTTGAAGAAGCACCTAAAAATTCACTTTTCAGGCACTTCTTCTTTTATTGCATTATCTGATAAGGGTTACTGTTCCGGTGATACCATCGGATTCGGCATCCTTCTTTATCACATAATAATAGGTTCCCACTGGCACGGGTTTTCCATTTCGGGTCCCATCCCATACATTGCTCACATTGTCATAATTACCAGTGCTAAATATCCGCTCTCCCCAGCGATTAAATACATCAACCTGGCAGTTTGGATAGCCCTCAGCATTATCAATGTGCCAGTAATCATTGTGTCCGTCATCGTTGGGCGTGAAGCCGCTATAAATAGTTATGTCATCTACAAGAATAACCGTGAGAATATCAAAGCTTTGACAATTATTTATATCAACCGCTTCAAGTCTGTATTCCTGAGATTCAACTACTGTTAGGTTAGGCTCCATTATAGAAGGATCATCAAGTCCCTCTACCGGTGTCCATTCATATGAAGCAAAGCTATCGGTGTTGGCTTCTACTTCAATTTCCCAGGTTGCTTCTAAACTTGAATAAAGGGTATCAAGAACAATATTCAAAGGAGTTTGTGGTTTTAACTTTACTGTAACAGAGTCCGTTGATATACAGTTTAATGCTGTGTCTTTTATGGTTAAAAAGTATGTTTCTGTTTCAACAACTTTAACCCCTAATTCTTTTACCGTATCAAGCACAAAACCATCTGAATTTGTCCAAATGTATATAGTATTTATCGAGTCTGCTATTATAGAATAATCATTTTGATTTAAATTTTCATCACTATTATAACATCTTCCATCTCCACTTTCTCCCAGAATTGCTTGGAAAGGATTAATGAATCCAACTGAAATTGTAGTGTCTGTAATACAACCATTTCCGTCAGTAATTCTTAAAAAATATTCATCGTTATTAAGATTAGAATAAACCCTTGGTGCAGATTGTGAAAAATCCTCATTTAAGCTATTTGTAAGTTGAGCATTATATTCTGGTGTTCCACCGAAATAGTTGTTTATGATTATCTCTCCCTGTGGATGATTCTCACAATTAGCATCCACAACAGTAAGATTCGCACCAATGGGATCAGGTTGTCCAATTTCAAAGATCGTAGTAAACTCACGGTCGTTTGCATCGGTCATGAATATCTCATATCGACCAGCAGGTGAAGGTCCAAAATTAAACTCAACGGAATTAAGGTTTACATCCATAATAGTGTCGCCTGAATCTCTATTAATCACAACAGTTTTAACCGGATACTCAACTTCCGAGTCTGTAATTGCAAAGATAGCATAGCCATCAGTTCCGTCAGGACAGCTAACATCTTGAACGGCAATAATCTGTACGCTAATCATATCACTTTCACTAACCGTGACCATAAATTCAGATGTACATCCTTTGGTATCTACAATGGTAATGGTGTACAGCCCAATATCAAGATCAGTGAAAACACTGTCGGATTGTAGTGTAACTCCCTCATCAATAGAATAAAGATATGGGGGATTGCCTCCGGTGGCATGCACTATAATGGATCCTTTAGTATCTTCATCCACATAGGGCTCCACTGTAAATGTTGCTTTTATTGAATCCGGTTGATCAATGTTAACAATACGTCCCGGCAATTGACAACCAATAGAATCCATAACCGTTACTTTATAAGCATCGGCAAAAAGATTATCAAAGGAATCTGTAAGAGAGTATGTGATACCTTCAACATTTTCAATTGAATATGTTAAGGATCCTGAACCTCCTGAAGCTTCAATGCGTATAGCACCGTCTGAACCACCTGCGCAACTTACATCATATAAATATATGCTATCAATATTAATAATTGCCGACTGGGTAATGGTTAGTGTTGTATCAGTTAAGCTGCACCCTCCGGCATCCGAAATGGAAACAGTATAAGATCCGCCAGCTAATCCTGTAATAGAATCAGTTGTTGGTGTGCCATCGATCAGGAAGTTATATGGTTCGGTGCCTCCTGAAATATACATATGAATAAATCCATCAGGGTTTCCTGAACAAATAAATTCTGAAAATTCTATCGAATCATACATCAATGGGTCGGGTTCATTCACTTCAATAGTATCACTCCATATCGGCCCGCATGCATTAACATCGTTTATCTGAACCAGGTATTTCCCGATTGTTAAAGTGTCAAATAAAGCACTGGTATCAGATACTAGTGAGTCGATGGCCATTCCATTGTTAAAAAGCTTATAGGTATAAGGTATGTTACCACCTGTAGCCGAGATCAGAATTGAACCATCTGTATCGCCATTACAGGAGATGTTTGTTATCTCAATCGAATCTATTCTAATGGAGTCGGGTGATAGAATCTCAACAATTGTATCCCTTGTGCATCCACCGGCATCTGTAATAAAAACAGGGTAGTTGCCTGGTGCAAGGTCGATAAAAGCACTATCAGCAAACAGCGTTCCCCCACCATCAATAGAATACTGATAAGGATCTCTGCCTCCTGTTACACCTATTTTAATGGTACCTGAAGTATCTTCAGCACAAAGATTATGAGTTAAATCTATGGCAGAAAATTCAAGTGGGGCAGGTTCAATAATGTTCAGGGTATCTCCATAGAACATACAACCGTTTTCATCTCTGACAACTGTAATATAGGTTGCTGCAGGTTGCATACTAAATAGACTGTCTGCCTGGTAGTTTATACCGTCATCAATAGAATAATCTAAATTTCCAGTACCTCCGTTTGCGGAAATTGTAATTGAGGTACTATCCCCGAAACAAGATAAAGTATCTGCAAAAGCAATGGAGTCTATTGTGATAGCTAAAGGCTCCAGCAATGTAATGGTATCGCCTGCAACTGTACACCCATTAGCATCACTAACAAAAGTATAATAAGTGTCTGGCTCAAGACCAATTGTATCTGCTGTAACAAAAAAGTTCTGTGCCGAATCTATGGAATAGGTATATGGTGGTGTACCTCCATTGGCAGTGAAATGAATACCTCCTTTATCGCCGTTACAGTAAATCGTATCAGCAGTAGTTGAATAAATGATTGGAGAGGGGGCAGCAATGGTTATGGATGTATCGCGTGTACACCCGTTGACATCAACTATTTGAATCTGGTAGGTGCCTGCCGGAAGATTCTCAAACAAGCCTCCTGCCTGGAAGTTTACTCCACCATCAATGGAATAACTGATGGCACCTGTGCCACCGGAAGCGGAAATATTAATCGATGCAGTGGTATCTCCATTACATGACAATGTATCGGTAAAGGTAACGGAATTGAAAATCAATTCATCCGGAGCTGTAACTTCTACAGTTGCTACAGTTGAACAACCAATGGCATCGGTTACAGTAACCGTATAGGTACCACGGCATAAATCAACCGTGTCATTAGCAGGAATTCCAGCGTCATCCCAACTGTAGGTATAAGGACCAACGCCTCCAACCACGTTAACCACGGCTTTTGCATCACAACTATTGTAGCAGGATACTGACAGGCCACCCGGAATAGCATAGGTTGTTGTATAAGGTTCCAGGATAGGCTCATTAATAACATCAGAGTCGAAAACTACAGATGTTGGCAATCCAGTTGCATCAGCGATATCGGTAAATGTAATAGAAGCATGAATAATGGCTCCATCAATTCCTCCCCTGTTTTGAGCGGTATCTTTAACCATAATGGCCCATCCACCTTCAGCAGGATTACGACCATAAATTTTTGACCAGTCGCCGGTAATTGCATGGGTTCCTGTTAAAGGAGGAGTTTCACTACAAACATCTAAAGTGTCTGGATAAAGGATTGTATTACTTGAAAAGCAAAGGTTATCTACATCTGAACCAAAATTACAGAACCCAAAGAAGTCATACTCCATTGGAGCACGTTTCAGTGTCACAATAGTTTGTCCATCGGGAGCAACAAGATAATACCCTAAATCCTGAATTACCTGATGATCGTCTGTTGACAAACATACCGTAATTTCGGTACTTGCGCTAATACTGAAAGGAGGAAGTGTACCTATACTGGCTTCCAGCTCTGGTGGGATAACTAATTCAAGGGAATCAATTACCGGGTTACAGGCTCCAAATCCATCAGCAGTGAGATACAGTGTTACTTTACCGGTACTTAGGTCATTTATACCAGGGGTATAGACCGGCGCCAGAATGTTTTCGTCATCAAACACACCATCTCCGGAGCTGGACCATGTCAATTGACTGGCATCAGAAGCAGTAGCTCCTGTTATGGGATAGCTATCTCCATGGCAAATAGTATCATTTGGTCCGGCATTAACTATAGGTCCTTGCGTAATATTAATTGTAGCTGTATCATATCCCAAACATCCATTGTCATCGGTTACTGTATAATACAGCTCATAAGCACCGGCAGTAGCGGTGAGGAATTCAGGATTAACGACATTGGTTGCTGAAAGGTTAGCTGCACCCGGACCTGTCCATTCGTGTGAAATGTATGTAAAAGATCCACCAAAAGGAGCACCGTTCAAGCTAAGAACCTGATCGGTACAGCCATTCACAGGATTAATTGTTGCAACAGGATTTTGATAAACATTTACGGTTACCTGTTCATCTGCAGTAGTATTGCATGTGCCTTCAAAGCGTACATAATAAGTTGTTGTTGATAAAGGGGCGGTGATGACCAGATTTTGACCGCTACCAATATTGTTGGTAAAAGCAGCATCGGTATACCATTGTGCCGTGGCTCCATCACCCAATGTTCCTCCGGAATAAGAAAGTGTAATATCAGATACACTACCCTCACAAAAGTCATTAGCACTGCTGCCTGCACTTAAGGGTGCTACTGATTCCAGTAATACATTAACAGTAACATTGGCTGCAGTGGTATTATTACACGCGCCTTCAAATCGCACGTAATACGTAGTGGTTACGGCTGGTGCAGGGATAACCAAATCCTGCCCCATGCCAACATTATTTGTAAAGGCAGCATCGCTATACCATTGGGCCGTGGCTCCATTGCCCAAAGTGCCCCCGGTATAACTCAACGTGATATTTGCTACGGTACCTTCACAGAAATTATCATCACTGCTTGTGGCAGCATCCGGGGGAGTTGATTCCTGAAGTACATTAACAGTGGTACTTACGACAGCGGTAGTATTACAATCACCTTCAAACCTTACATAATAGGTAGTAGTGTTTGCTGGTGCAGCAATTACAAGATCCTGTCCTGTTCCAATATTACTGGTTAATGCAGCATCATCGTACCATTGTGCTGATGCACCATCACCCAGGCTGCCACCGGTATAACTAAGCGTGATATCGGCAACAGTTCCCACACAGAAATTATTATCGCTGCTGGAGGCTCCGGCTGGATCAGTAGATTCTTGTTTAACATTTACGGTTACACTTTCCGGTGCAGTAATGTTACAAGTTCCTTCAAAACGAACATAATATGTTGTGGTGATGCCTGGTGCAGCAATTGTAAGGTTATTACCTGAACCAATATTACTAGTCAATGCTGCATCATCGTACCACTCTGCAGTAGCGCCATCGCCCAGGCTACCACCTGTATATGAAAGTGTAATATTTGCTTCCGTGCCTACACAATAATCATTAACACTGCTGCTAACTGTAGCGGGTGCTGCTGATTCCTGCTGAACTGTAACTGTTGTGGATATATCTGCGGTATTGTTACACGTACCTTCAAAACGTACATAGTAGGTGGTTGTAGTGGCTGGTGCTGGAATGCTTAAATTCTGCCCGCTACCAATATTGTTTGTCAGGGTGGCATCGTCGTACCATTGCGCTGTGGCGCCGGTTCCCAGGTTACCACCGGTATAGCTCAATGTTATATTGGCTAGCGTGCCTACACAGAAATTATTATCGCTGCTGCTGGCAGCAGTCGGGGCGGTTGACTCCTGTAATACCGTTACTGTAGTTGATACATCTGCGGTATTATTACACGTGCCTTCAAAACGTACATAGTAGGTTGTCGTTGTCACCGGGGCAGGAATGCTTAAATTCTGGCCACTGCCAATATTATTGGTCAGTGCGGCATCATCGTACCATTCGGCACTGGCGCCATTGCCCAAAGTTCCGCCGGTATAGCTCAAGGTAATATTGGCTATTGTGCCCACGCAGAAATTATTATCACTGCTGCTGGCGCTGATCGGGGCTATTGACTCCTGTTGCACAGTTACCGTGGTGGATACATCTATGGTATTGTTACACGTGCCTTCAAAACGTACATAGTAGGTTGTCGTCGTTACTGGCGCCGCAATGCTTAAGTTCTGTCCGCTCCCAATATTGTTGGTTAGGGCGGCATCATCGTACCATTCGGCACTGGCGCCATTGCCAAGGCTTCCGCCGGTATAGCTCAAGGTAATATTGGCTACTGTGCCTACACAGAAATTATTATCACTGCTGCTGGCGCCTGTCGGGGCGGTCGATTCCTGTAATACGGTTACTGATGTGGATACATCTGCGGTAGTGTTACATGTTCCTTCAAAGCGTACATAGTAGGTTGTAGTGCTTATCGGGGCTGGAATGCTTAAATTCTGTCCGCTCCCAATGTTATTGGTAAAGGCGGCATCGGTGTACCATTCGGCTGTTGCTCCATCGCCTAAAGTTCCGCCGGTATAGCTCAATGTTATATTGGCTACCGTGCCCTCACAGAAATTATTATCACTGCTGCCAGCGCCTGTTGGAGCAACAGATTGCTGCAACACAGTAACGGTGGTCGATACATCTACGGTATTGTTACACGTACCTTCAAAGCGAACATAATACGTGGTTGTTGTCGCTGGTGCTGGAATGCTTAAATTCTGGCCGGAGCCTATATTGTTGGTTAGGGCGGCATCATCGTACCATTCTGCTGATGCGCCGTCTCCAAGGCTACCGCCGGCATAGCTTAACGTGATATTGCCGATGCTGCCTGCACAGAAATTATTATCACTGCTGCTGGCGCCAGTTGGGGCTACAGAAGGCTGTGATACCTGAACTGTATTTGTTGCACAGGTGGTAATATTACATGTCCCCTCTGCCCTCACCCAATACTGGGTATCGTTGGCCGGGTCAACATTTATGCTGCTGCCTGAGCCAATACTGGTGCCTCCGCAACTGCCCGTATACCATTGCCAGCTGGCTGCGCTACCCAGGCTGCCGCCGGATACTGTTAATGTTTTGCCCGTACCCTCACAGGTGTTATCATTGGTAATGCTTATGCCTGCAGGATTGGTGGATAATTCAAGTACATTTACAGTTACATTTACTGCTGATGTAAGATTACAATTGCCCTCAAATCGGACGTAATAAGTAGTTGTATTTAAAGGAGCTGCTATTGTCAGATTTTGTCCTGCACCTATATTATTGGTCAGGGCGGCATCATCGTACCACTCAGCAATGGCTCCATTGCCAAGGCTTCCGCCTGAGTAACTCAGGGTAATATTTGCTATACTGCCGGCACAAAAGCTATTGGCCGAAGAGGCCGCACTGGTGGGTGCTGTTGATTCCTGCTGAACTGTAACTGTTGTGGATACATCTGCGGTATTGTTACACGTACCTTCAAAACGTACATAGTAGGTGGTTGTAGTGGCTGGAGCGGGAATGCTTAAATTCTGACCACTGCCTATATTGTTTGTCAGGGTGGCATCATCGTACCATTCGGCACTGGCGCCATTACCCAAAGTTCCACCTGTATAGCTCAGCGTTATATTGGCTATTGTGCCCACGCAGAAATTATTATCACTGCTGCTGGCGCTGGTCGGGGCGGTTGACTCCTGTAATACTGTTACTGTAGTTGATACATCTGCGGTATTGTTACACGTGCCTTCAAAACGTACATAGTAGGTTGTCGTTGTCGCTGGTGCCGCAATGCTCAAATTCTGGCCACTCCCTATATTGTTGGTAAGTCCTGCATCATCATACCATTCAGCGGTGGCACCATCGCCTAAACTTCCGCCGGCATAACTTAACGTGATGTTAGGTACTGTGCCCACGCAGAAATTGTTATCGCTGCTGCTGGCGCTGGTAGGGGCTGTGGATTCTTGCAATACGGTTACCGTGGTGGATACATCAAGCGTGTTGTTACAACTACTCTCAAAACGAACGTAATACGTGGTAGTAACCGCGGGTGCTGGAATACTCAGGTTCTGACCTGTGCCTATATTATTGGTAAGCAAGGCATCAGAGTACCACTCTGCTGTGGCGCCATCGCCTAAGGTCCCTCCTGTGTAACTTAGCGTGATATTTGCTACGCTGCCTAAGCAGAAATTGGTGGCACTGCTGCTGGCTCCGGTGGGGGCTGTAGATTCTTGTAATACCGTAACCGTGGTGGATACATCAAGTGTATTATTACATGCACTCTCAAACCGTACATAATAAGTTGTGGTGGTGGCCGGGGCGGCAATGGTTAAGTTGTTACCCGTGCCTATGTTATTTGTTAGTGCGGCATCATCATACCATTCGGCAGTGGCACCATCACCAAGGGTGCCTCCCATATAACTTAATGTAATGTTTGGTACAGTGCCTACGCAGAAATTATTGTCGCTGCTGCCGGCTCCGGTGGGAGCTGTTGATGATTGAAGAACATTCACCGTAGTGGATACATCAAGGGTATTGTTACATGCGCTCTCAAAGCGTACGTAATAAGTTGTGGTGGTGGCCGGGGCTGGAATTGATAAATTCTGGCCACTGCCAATGTTGTTGGTTAAGCCTGCATCATCGTACCATTCGGCTGTGGCGCCGTCGCCAAGTGTTCCGCCTGTATAACTAAGGGTGATATTCGCTAAAGTTCCGGAACAGAAATTATTGTCGCTGCTTCCTGCACTTGCAGGAGCAGTGGAAAGCTGAAGAACATTTACGGTAGTGGATACATCAAGGGTATTGTTACATGTGCCCTCAAAGCGTACGTAATAGGTTGTAGTAGTGGCTGGGGCTGGAATTGACAAATTCTGGCCACTGCCTATGTTATTGGTTAAACCTGCATCATCGTACCATTCGGCAGTGGCGCCATCGCCAAGTGTTCCGCCTGTATAACTAAGGGTGATATTCGCTAAAGACCCCACACAAAAATTATTATCGCTGCTTGAGGCTCCTGTGGGCGACGCAGAAGGTTCCAATACAACTACAGTACCTGTTACGCATGCGGTAGTATTACAGGTGCCTTCAGCCCGGACAAAATAATCAGTGTCAACAGCCGGATCTACTGTAACACTGTTTCCTGAACCTACACTGGTGCCTCCACAACTGCCGGAATACCATTGCCAGGTTGCGCCTTCACCCAGAGATCCGCCAATAACAGTAAGGGTTTTATCAGTGCCTTGACAGGTATTATTATTGGTTATATTAATACCTGTTGGTGCTGTGCTCTTAGCCTGCACAGTAACGGTGACTACATTTGAATACACGGTACCGCAAGTTGCATCAACTGCCCTTCTGACAAAATTAGTGGTTGTTGTAAGAACGCCGAAATCCCAGGTCTCAGAATCTGAAGCAGGAATATCAGTCCAGGAAGCATCCCCTGGCGTGGTGCTTGTTGTTGAATACTGCCACGTATAGGTATAACTTTGTGAACCTCCTGAAGCAACAGCCGAAGAAGTAAATGCAGCTACATCAGCATCCTCACAAATGGTTTGGTCTGAACCTATGTTACCGCCATCCAGAGGAGTTACACTGGGAGTATAAAATTTAGTTCCTATCTGATCGCTACCTCCACATCCATTGGCATCGGTAATTGTTACCGTGTATGTGCCTGGCCCAAGTCCTGTAGCGATGGGGGTGGTTTGTCCATCATTCCATAAATAATCGTAGGGAGGCGTTCCGTCCGAAATATTTGCCTGTAACTCTGCATCATTGGCTCCAACACAACTCATCTCCTTTAATATTGTGATGGTTGCATTAGACATGGGTGTTGGTTCTGTAACGGTAATAGATTTTGTAATTCGGGAGAAACCACCACCAATATTGTGCTCTGAAACAACGAAATACAAACCTGCAGCAAGCGAAACAGGAAATGTATAGTTGTCAACGGCAACAACACCTGAGGAATTCAGCATTGTAGTTCCAAAATCCAATGGATCTCCGTCATACAAACGATATTGGTAATTAGGAGACCCTCCTGTCCATGATGCTGTAATGGTCCCATTTGCATCGCCATTACAAAGAGGCTCTGTAAAGGTAAGGTCAAGGGTTTGAGCCTGGGAGTAATTAAGAAACAGGCCCGAAAATATCAAAATCATCATTGCCCTGATGATTGACTTTATTATTGAAGTATTATTTTCATTCTTAGTCATAATTCTTTTCTTCTGTATTAGCCTGTATTTACTCATTGGTTATGATAGGTTCTAAAACCATTTTACATATTGAAACCCCTTTGCTATCAGAAACACAAATCATGAATTCCGCTTTAGGTTGATTCCTGAAAACATAACTGTTTTCTAATGTTGATTGTGTTTCCTCAATTAATTGTCCATTCTCTAAATAATCGCCATCAAACAAACGATAAATAAAATTGGGTGTCCCGTTTAAAACAGTAATGTGAATATCTATTCTGTCCGGTTGGTCTGCATTTTGCGATATGATATATTCCAAATTTATATCTTGCTGCCCTTTGACAATTTGCAGGCTGCAAACAGCAAAAAACAGGATATTCATGAACAAATAAAGGAAAGGCTTTTTCATAAAAGTATAGGTTTTTTTAATTTTTAGTTTTTTCTGTAAAAAATATTGTTGCTTCTTCAGGACCGCAATTATTGGCATCCTGAATTTTCACCTTATATATTCCGTTTTCTAATCTTTTTACTACCTGTGTGTTGGCTATCACACCCTCCTGCGAAATCCATTCATAAGCGTATGGTGGCGTGCCTCCATGCGGATTTGCCATTAATTTACCTTTCCCCCGCTTTTCCTTTGGCACAGTAATAATTCCCGCTTCCAATTTTGGGGGTGTTAGAATATGTACCGTTTGTTGAAATGATCTACCCTCGCCATCAATTATTTGGAATAAATACAAACCTGTTTCTAATCCTTCAACCTGATATGAAGCTTTATTAAAAGTGCCGGTATAGGTAGCCTCTGAAGTATTACTCTTAAGCTGATAAGAGAAAGGTGCTTCCCCATATTCAATATTAATAGTTAAAACACCTGTTTTTTCGCCATAGCATTGTGCATCAACCTGAGATAACGATAATTTTATACTATCGTTAGCCTGACAAACCGCATGTACTGTAAGAAAAAAGTACAAGGACAACAGAACAAATATCCTCAAAGGCTTTTTTAAATTATAAAATTCAAATATCATTATAAAAATGATTATCAGTTCATTACTTGTGCTAAAAGAGGAATAAATCAAATGTTTTTCAGAAATTTACCATGCCGATTTTTGAAAAACATCTAACAAACATCTTCTTATGTTAATAACTCATACGAATTGTTAACAATATAGTTTCACGAAACCTTAGCTCCCTTACACGATGAGAACCAAATTGATGACGAAAATATAGAATATTTTTATATAATGTTTTAAAAGCCTGTTTAATTTATTGCCCTGTAATGTAATTACGGGTAATAAAGCGAACGGGATACCAGGAAGTAATTAAACCAATTACCACTACCGTTAGGAAAACCCAAACAAAATCCATGGCATTTAATGCTACAGGATACTGGCTTATGACAAATGAGCCGCTTCCCTGCAATTCAATAATTCCAAATCGTTGCTGTATCCATGCGATAATGAAACCCAGAAGCAACCCAATCAGGGCTCCAAGTCCTGAAATCATCCATCCCTGAAAAAGAAATATCCTTCGTAAACCAGGTATTGTAAGTCCCATATTGCGAAGTGTTTCAATGTCATGCTTTTTTTCAATAATGAGCATGGTTAGGGATCCGATAATATTAAAAGAGGCAACCATGAGTATAAACGAAAGAATAAAAAATATCGCCCACTTTTCTGCCTGCATAATTTTATAAAATAATTCCTTTTGTTGATAGCGGTTTTTTACAACTACATCATTTCCTAATATATCAATTATTTTTTTCTGAATATTCTGAATGTTGTGCGACGGCGTAACAGCAATTTCAAGGGCGGAGACTTCATCTTTGTATTGAAGCAGGTCTTGCACAAAATCCAAAGGAAGGATTACGAATCGGGAATCCACCTCCTGCTCGATGGCAAAAATACCTGTAGGGAATGCATAATCCCTCCTGAAAGCTTTAGATGGATTTAAAGACACCCTTCCCTGCCTCCTGGGAACATAAACCTGCAATGAAGTAACAAAATTTATCCCCAGTCCCAGATAATAGGCAACCCCCTGCCCTACCACGGCATTTGCAAATGATTTTCCGTGAAGTTTAAAGTCCCCCTGAATTAACATGGTATCTATCCCGGTTACATCCACATAGTTTGAGTCAACGCCTTTGATGGTAGCAATATGCTGCTTATCATCATACCGAAGCAGGGCATTTTCTTCCAGAACCAGAGAGATTTCGCCTACTCCACTAATACTATGAAGCGCTTCCATATTAATAGTATCAGTAGAAAATACTTTCCCTGAGGTTGCTTCTATTTTAATGTCAGGATCAAAAGAATTAAACAAATTCTTTACAAGCACGTCAAATCCGTTAAAAACGGATAATACCACTATCAGTGCCATGGTACCAATGGCCACGCCAACCATAGAGATAATGGAAATTATATTAATGGCATTATGGCTCTTTTTTGCAAATAAGTAACGCCGTGCAATATGAAGGGGTAAATTCAATTTATTTTTTTTAAAGCTCCTCCAAAAGTACCAAAATATTTGCGTTTTTATAAAAACAATTATGCCTGCTTAACTATTTTACAGAAAAGGAACATGAAATAAGCAGCTATTGAAGCTTAAACAACTCATGATTTTCAAAAATTCGCACTGGATTCTCTAATTTGCCTATCAGCAGCATTGCCCTAGCTACTTTATTTGCATGTATGGCTTTGTACTTTTTAAGTCCACCTATCATTAAAGGAGAAAGGACTTTCGCAAGTAATTTACCTACTTCTTCACCGAACCTGAATTCTTTTCTTGATCCAAGTAAAAGCGAAGGACGAACAAAGGTTATATAAGGGATTTGCTGCTTCGACACATCCCTTTCCATTTCTCCTTTGGTTAACAAATAGAAATTTTTGGTCTCAGTAGTGGCACCAATGGATGAAACCACCACCAGACGTGGAATGCTTTCTGTGGCACTATGTTTTGCAATTTTCACAGGTAAATGATAATCAACATAGCGGAACTTTTCTTTTGATCCGGCTTTATTAATCGTTGTTCCCAGGCAGCAAAAAACAATGTCTGCCTTTCCGGTTTTTTTCAAGGAAATTTCTGAAAAATCAATGATTTTCTCTTCAATTTTTGGATGGTCATAACCAGTCGGCCTGCGGGAAATGACAATCACCTTATCATATTCTTCTGCATTCAAAAGTAGTTCTACTACATGTAAACCTATAAGGCCGGTAGCACCAAAAACCATTGCCGTTTTCATAAATACTTTATTTAATTAATTAATATCCTGCAGCCTGGCCATCCTTGCGGGATTCGGAAGCGCCAAAATATACTCCTTCCTCCGGTTCAAACATAATTGCCTGATATCCTCCATAAGCCCCCATATCGTAGGCAACATCATGTCTTTTTTTCATTAATTCTCTTATAGTTTCATATGAAAAACCGGTTTCGAGGTAAACGGTCCCGCTTCCTTGCCGTTTTTCATCAGTTGGCTGGGTTGATCCTGAATGTCTTATGCGGGGTGCATCACCGGCTTCCTGCAGGTTCATACCAAAATCTATTAAATTCATCACAATTTGTGCATGCCCCTGGGGTTGCATGGCACCTCCCATAAGTCCAAAACTAATCCATGGTTTTCCATTTTTTGTAATAAAAGCCGGTATAATGGTATGGAATGGTCTTTTACCAGGCTCAAACACATTGGCATGCCCGGGGGTTAAACTAAATAGTTCACCCCGGTTTTGCAATACAAATCCAAGGCCAGGAGGTACCAGCCCGGATCCCATACCGCGATAATTGCTTTGAATAATTGATACCATATTTCCGTGTTTATCAGCCACGGTAAGGTAAATGGTGTTTCCTTTTTCTGGTTCACCGGCCTGAAAATCAGCAGCAGCACGATTCATGGATATAAGATCTCTCCGCTGCTCTGCATAATTCTTTGAGATCAAACCCTGCACAGGAATTTCTGTAAAATCAGGATCAGCATAGAATTTTGCCCTGTCTTCAAATGCTAATTTTTTTGCCTCCACAAACAAGTGTACATGTTCGGGACTGCCAAAGCCGTATGAAGCCATATCATATCCCTCAAGCATATTTAAAATCTGAAGTGCTGCAATCCCCTGCCCGTTTGGCGGCAATTCCCATACATCATAGCCACGGTAATTTGTTGAAACAGGTTCCACCCACCCGGATGTATGCGCAGCCATATCGTCGTAAGATAAAAAACCATCCATCTGTTGCACATATTCTGCGATGGTTCGTGCCATTTCGCCCTTGTAAAAAACATCTCTTCCCTCACTTGCCAGGCGTTTGTAGGTATTTGCCAAATCAGGATTTCTAAATATTTCTCCTTTTGCCGGGGTTTCGCCTCCAGGCATGAATACCTCCCTGAAATTTTCATATCGGTTAAGCACGTTTGCATTTAATTCCCAGTAGTAGGCAATCAGTTCAGAAACCGGAAAGCCTTCCTCGGCATATTGAATAGCAGGTGACAATACCTGATCCATGGGAAGTTTACCGAACCTTTTATGTAATTCAAACCACCCATCAACACAGCCCGGAACAGAAACAGGTAAGGCTCCCAGTGCAGGGATATGCGCGTATCCGTTCTCTTTAAAGTAATCCAGGGAAAGATTCTGCGGAGAACGTCCACTGGCATTTAAACCATGGAGCTTTTCCGTATCAGCATCCCAAACAATAGCAAATAAATCACCCCCAATGCCACAACCCACAGGTTCCATCAAGCCGAGCGCGGCATTTGCAGCAATGGCTGCATCTACAGCAGTTCCGTCATTTTTTAATATATCAATGGCTATTTGGGTAGCGAGCGGATGGCTGGTTGCTGCCATACCATGAGGAGCAATAACTTCACTACGGGTAGAAAAAAGTTTGCCGGTTATTCTGTCCTGGGTATATGTATTTGTTGTAAAAAAGGAAAGAAAAATAATAATTACAAAATACTTAGGCATACGATTAATTTATAAATGAGTACTTATAAGAACACGTACTGAAAACGAAAGTTTAATACATTCAATTTAATGGTATTAAGTATTTCTTTTGTTGTTTTGCTCTTTCATTATTGATTCGGCCAGCAGCCAGTCTTCGGGATGCGTAATTTTGATATTTTCCCTGTTCCCATCTGTTAAAAAAATTTTGTTGCCGGCAGCTTCTACCACAGTGGCATCATCTGTGAATAAATCCTGATAAGGTTGCTCATAAGCTTTTCGAAGCATATTCAGCTCAAATACCTGTGGTGTTTGTATAATGCGTACATGGTTTCTGTCAATAGTTTTGCTTTCACCACCTTCAATTATCCTCAGCGAGTCAGGAGGTGTCACTACCGGTATGGCTGATTTATAGACAGCAGCAGCATCAAAACAGCACGTAATGGTACTGTTGCTCACAAAAGGCCGTACACCATCGTGAATGGCAACATAGCCGTCTTCATCAAAAATCTGTCCAAGTCCTTCTTTAACAGAGTGAAACCTTGTGCTCCCTCCGCCAGTGGTACGATGAGGGATGTGAAAAGCATATTTTCTACAAAGCATTTTCCATTCATCCAAATGTGGTTCCGGAAGGACAACTACAGAATTGATTTTGGAATCGAAATCATGAAACTTTTTAATGGTATGCATTAAAACGGGGATATTATTTAAAAGCGCAAATTGTTTTGGTTTCTCAATATTCATACGCTTTCCCGATCCTCCTGCCACTATTATTAAATGCTTTTTCATTATCAACCCTTTACATTTGTGTGATTATTTTCTTAACAGAAAAAATTTTTTAAATATAATTTACTACCTTTCAGACTCCAAATATGTTAAATTTTGGATGAACGATCAACTTGTTAGCTCTATGAAATTATTTTCGCTCATTACTTTCCTTGCTCTTTTATCAAATCTGTTATGGGGACAGCAGGGGCAAAGTGTAAAATCGTTAACCCTTATAGACCCTAATGACAATCCTGCAGAAATACCCTATATAGGGGAGAAAGTGTTGATGATAGTATACACTGACCCGGATGTAAAAGATGTAAACGACCCACTTTCAAACAGCATTAAGGCCAAAAAATTCGACACTTCGGTTTATTCAGCCATTGGTATCGCCAACTGTGAAGAAACCTGGATTCCCAATGCTGCCATAAGAATGAAAGCGAAGCAAAAGGCAGAGCAATTCGAGGGTTCCGTAATCTTACTGGATGAAGATAAAATTGTGGAAAAGGCATGGCAACTGGGTGATTGCAATGAGAAAGGTGTGGTAATTATCATTGGAAAAGATAAAAAAATAAAATATATAAAGAAGGTGGAAACAGAGGAAGAAAGTAAAAAAATCACTCCTGAAGTCATTCGGATAATAGAACAGGAAATTAAAAAATAATACTTTTTCGTTTCACTTCGTATGGGAGAAAAGGGGATGTAATCAAATATTACTTTCTGATGCAAATTATTATAATGCAGATCTTACGATGAATAAAAAAAATTCTAATAAAGATCAGAAAGAATTGCTGGAACTGAGAAAAAAATACCAGGATTTGAATGCACGGTATCTAAGCATTTTTGATTCTGCGAAAGATGCGATGATATTAATTAATAACAATCTTGAAATCATTGACATAAACCGCAGTGGCCTTACTCTTCTGGAAAAGTCAAAAGATCAGATATTAGGTAAAAAATGTCATAATATTTTACATAACTCCTCTGAGCCATGTGACATTTGTCGAAAAAATGCAGCTCCAGATGTATCGGATAAAGAACATATAAAAAAATACGGTGATCGTTATTTCAGCATTACAACCCTGGAGCTGCCCGAAGATGCTGAGGGAAAGAAGCAATCACTGGACATCATTAAAGATGTTACCGAGCAGAAGAAATTCCAGGATCAATTAATTACCAGAAACACAGATATAGCGGCACAAAATGAAGAATACCTCACCCTAAATGAGGAATATGCCAGCCAGAATGAAGAGTTGCATACAACACTTGAGGAATTAAATAAATCGAATATCAAGCTGGCAGAAAGTCAACAAAGATTTAAGGATCTGTTTGAAAATTCACATTCCGGAATTTTTTATGTTGGCACAGATGGAGGAATTCTGGAAGCTAACATAGCCATTTTAAATATTTTCAAATTTAACTCCAGGGATGAATTAAAAAAACTAAATCTTTTTCACTCACCTTTTGCAAAAGAAACAGGATATGACGAAGATTTTAAAAAATGTCTGAAGACAGGTAAAAATGTTGAAGGAGAAAAGTCATTTTACAACCGGCTTAACCAACGTGTCTATATCCATTTTTACCTTAGTCCTATATTTGAAGACGGAAACATTATTGGTGTTCTATCCAGTAATGATGATGTTACCGAGAGAAAAACCACCCAGCTAAAGTTAAAAAAATCTGAGGAGCAAATGAGGGCCATTTTGGACAGCAGCCAACACACATTTATTCTTTTGAATTTGCACAGGGAAATAGTTGCTTATAACGCTACCGCAAGTAAATGGTTTCAGGAAATCCTTCAGCAAAAACTGGAAAAAGGTAAAAAACTGGATGAATATATGAACCAGAATGATGCGAAAGCATTTATTAATAATTTCCTGAAAGCACGTAAAGGCGGTAGCCTTGAAGAGGAACGCATATTTAGAATTAAAGAACATGATTTAATTCTGAATACCTATTACAGTCCTTCATATAACCATAACGGAGAAATAACCGGCATAACATTAAATGGTGTTGATGTTACACAAAGAGTGTATGCTGAAAAAGCAATGGCAGCAAGTGAACGTTTGTTTCGCTCAGTTTTTGAACAGGCTACAGTTGGCATTGGCCAGATATTAGCTAATGGTAAATTTGGCATGATTAATCCAAGTTATTGCCAAATTCTGGGTTATACTGAAGCAGAACTGAAACAAATGAGCTTTTTGGAAATCACCCATCCTGAAGATGTTGTATGGGAGCAACAACTCCTTGAAAGAATTTATAAAGGAGAAGTTGATTCGCTTAACATTGAAAAAAGATATATCCATAAATCAGGAAATATTGTATGGGTTTCGGGCAGTTCAAATATCGTGAGAGATGAAAATGGTACAGCACTTTACGGCCTTTCAATTATTGTTGATATTACAGAGCGTAAGGCCATGGAAATGGCTCACCGTGAAAGCGAGACACAATTTAAAGCCCTGTTTTTTGATAATAAATCTGTCATGCTGCTGCTTGATCCGGAAACGCAAAAAGTAGTGGAGGCAAATAATGCAGCACTTCAATTTTACGGTTATAATAAAAAAGAAGAATTTGTTGGTAAAGAGTTTAGTTCATTGAATATTGATACTTTACCTGTAGACTACTTTGATATAGAATCTATTGCTGCCTCTAAATATTTCTCACGTCATATTGCAGCCTCTGGTAAAATTAAGCATATTGAATTACAGTCAGATTCCATTTCTTATTCCGGGCAATCGCTCATCTATTGTATTATACATGATGTAACAGAAGAGACAAAAGCCAAACTCCGTTTGGAAAGGGCTGAAAACGTGGCGCTTACAGGTAACTGGGAAATTTATCTTAAAAGCGGAAAAATAGATTCTTCTGCAGGTGCAAGAAGTATTTATGGTCTTCAAAATGAAGAGTACGAACTTTCATTTATTCAAACCATTCCCCTGGAAAAATACCGCCCAATGATGGATAAGGCTCTTAATGAGCTTATTTTGCATAATAAACCCTATGATGTTGAATTTGAAATAAAAAGACCTGTTGATGGCCAAATAAGATTCATAAATTCAATTGCCACCTATGACAAATCAGAGCATAAAGTTTTTGGTATTATACAGGACATTACCCGTCGTAAAGAAATTGAAAGTCAGCTGATTGAGGCTAAAAAACTGGCTGAAGAAAACAACAAATTAAAATCAGCTTTTCTTTCGAACATGAGCCACGAAATCCGCACCCCCATGAATGGGATTATAGGTTTTTCAAAGATGCTCATGAACCGGGAATTATCAGAAGAAAACCGTGCAAATTTTACTAAGATTATAGTTGATAGCAGTAATCAATTGCTATCTATCGTGAACGATATCCTCGACATCTCTAAAATTGAAACCGGACAGGTACGTCTAAATCCGGAGGAAACTTCACTTAATGATCTCATCATGGACCTGTTTTCATTTTTTGAACCCAAATCCATGCCGGGAAAACTGGTTCTTTTGCCAGAGCTCTCTTTAAGCATAGAAAAAGCGACTATAAACATCGATCACCAAAAATTAAAACAGATCCTAACAAATTTATTAAGCAATGCCCTCAAATTTACATCAGAAGGAAGAATAAAATTCGGGTACAAATTAGAAGGAAAAAAGCTTCTCTTTTATGTATCCGATACGGGTATTGGTATTAATCCTGAACATCATGAGAAAATATTCGACCGCTTTTTACAATCTGATAATTCCCTTACCAAAGCATCCGGAGGTACTGGTTTAGGATTGGCCATAAGCCGTGGATATATTGAGCTAATGGGGGGTAAAATCTGGGTAGAATCCAAACCCGATGAAGGTGCAACATTTTATTTTACACTGCCTTACGTGCCCATTCAAAACAGAAAACCCGCTGCAACAAATCACGAAAAAAAGAGCACTGCCAAACCACTATCCATTAAACCCAATCAAAAAGTACTGGTAGTTGAAGATGAAGAAGTTAACTTTATATACATTAAAGAATTGCTGCATATACTGGAGATTGATATAATACATGCCCGTACAGCAGGCGAATCCCTTGAGTTATACCGTAAGCATTCAGATTTAAATCTGGTGTTAATGGATATAAAACTACCCGACTTCGACGGTTATGAGGCCATGAAAGGCATGCGTAAAATTAATCCGGATATCCCTATCATTGCACAAACCGCTTATGCCATGGAAGAAGAAAAAGATAAAATACTTAAAAGCGGCTTTAATAATTATATTCCGAAACCCATAATTAAACCAAAACTTATTGAACTTCTGAATGAATACCTGAATTAGTTCCTGCAAAAGGTTTACAGCACAGATATAAAAATGCATTCAAATGCTGACTGCATTTTAGCAAGCCTCAATTATATGTTGTATGGCATTTATTTAAAAATGTCTTACTTTAGCCATGCAAAACAACACAACTGCAAATCTTATGAAAATGGCCAAAGATTACATAGAAATAATGGATACAACCCTGCGCGACGGGGAACAAACATCCGGGCTCGCTTTTAGTGAATCGGAAAAACTAAACACAGCAAAATTGCTGCTTGAAGAATTAAATGTTGACAGGATAGAAATAGCTTCGGCTAGAGTCTCTGAAGGTGAATTTAATGCAGTAAAAAAAACCACAGCATGGGCTAAGTCACATAATTATCTTGACCGCATAGAAGTATTGGGTTTTGTTGATGGCACCCATTCCATTGACTGGATAAGAGATGCGGGCGCACGCGTCATTAACCTCCTTTGCAAAGGATCCTTAAAACATGTAAAAGGACAGCTTAAAAAATCTCCTGAAGAACATCTGGAAGACGTGAAAAATTCTATTCATTATGCCACAAGTCAGGGATTAAAGGTTAATGTTTATCTCGAGGATTGGTCAAATGGCATGCGACATTCTCAGGAATATGTCCATTTTCTTACCAAAGCCCTGGCAAATGAAAATGTTGAACGGATTATGCTTCCAGATACCCTGGGAATTTTAAACCATGAGGAGGCTTTTGAATTTTGTAAAGAAATGGTAGATACCTACCCCGAAGTACACTTCGATTTTCATGCACACAATGATTATGACCTTTCAACTGCCAATACCTATGCCTCCCTAAAAGCAGGTATTCATGGGATACATACCACTGTGAATGGGCTTGGAGAGCGAGCAGGTAATGTGCCGCTGGCAAGTGTTGTGGGTATTATATTAGATCATCTGAAGCTTAAAATTAATCTTAATGAAAACAAAATCAATAAGATAAGTCGTATTGTTGAAACTTTTTCAGGGATAAGAATTCCTACAAACAAACCCCTGGTAGGCGAATATGTATTTACACAAACTTGTGGCGTACATGCCGATGGGGATAGTAAAGAAAACCTTTATTTTAACGATCTTACACCCGAGCGTTTTGGCAGGGTACGTAAATATGCACTTGGAAAGACTGCAGGAAAGGCAAATATTAAAATGAATCTGCAGGAGCTGGGAATTGAACTCGACCCGGAAACAATGAAAAAGGTCACAGCAAGGGTCATTGAACTGGGAGATCAAAAAGAGGATGTTACTGCGGAGGATCTTCCTTACATAATATCGGATATTTTGAAAAGTGAAAAAATACAGGATACCATTAAAATTTTAAATTATACCTTAAACCTCTCGAATAACTTAAGGCCAGTGGCTACCCTTTCTATTGAAATAGATGGTGAAGCCTACCAGGAATCCAGTCAGGGCGATGGCCAGTACGATGCTTTTATGCGCGCATTACGTAAGATCTATTGCAAATTAGGTAAGAATTTTCCCAGACTGGTTGACTATGTGGTTACCATTCCACCCGGAGGACGTACAGATGCACTTGTAGGCGCCATCATCACCTGGGAAAATGGCCGTACATTTAAAACGCGTGGGGTCGATCCAGATCAAACAGTAGCAGCGATAAAAGCAACCATGAAAATGCTGAATATTACAGAACAGCTGGAAACAGCTAAAAAGCAGGCCGAAACACCTACAAACTGAGATATTTTAAACCTTCATCAGGTTTGATATGATATAATCAGCAATAAACCGACCGGCACCTGTAAGTTTCAGATGCTTTCCCTCCTGCAACAGATGCCCGGATTGTATAAATTTTTTGGATTCTATCTCTGCATATCGCCTCAGCTGATAACCACACTTTTCCTGTATTTCTGATAAATTACATCCCCATTGTGTACGTAAACCTGTCATTATATATTCATTATAGCGGGTTTGTTTATCGAGCATTTCTTTTTCAAAGAATTGGTCCCCGCTTTGCACAAGATTGATGTATCGATTTATAGAACGGATGTTCCATCTTCGTTCCTGCTGATTATAAGAGTGGGCGGAAGGGCCAAAACCAAGGTAGCTATCTCCTTTCCAATATATTAAGTTATGCTTCGAAAAGAAATCAGGCTTGCCAAAATTTGAAATTTCATATTGAATATAGCCATTTTCTGCTGTTAAATCAATTAATCGTTGAAACATACTGTTGCTCAGTTCATCTGCCGGTGACTTAATTTTACCTTTTTTAGCCCAATGTCCAAAAATAGTATTTGGCTCTATCGTAAGATGGTAAGCCGAAATATGCTGCACCGGCATTTGCAGTGCTTTTACCAGGTTTTGCTCCCATTGTGCCAATGACATTTCAGGTAAGCCGTAAATGAGATCAATGTTGATGTTGTGAAAACCCACATCATGCGCTTGGTTTACAGCTTCTAAGGATCGGCCAGCCACATGTGAACGATTCATTAATGTAAGATCATCATTATCAAAAGATTGTATTCCAATACTTAACCGGTCAATGCCCGCATTTTTTAACTGAGCCAGATAGTCACGTGAAAGATCCTCTGGATTTGCCTCCAGTGTGATCTCTGGTCGTTGGGAAATAGGAAAATGTGTTTTTGCAGTTATAATAATACTTCTTATTTGGGCCACAGTTAATACCGATGGTGTTCCACCCCCAAAATATATAGTTTCAAAAACTTGCCCTTCTCCCTCATCAGCCCGCAATTGCATTTCCTGTTTAATGGCTCCCACAATATCATCTTTTTGTGCCAGAGACACAGAAAAATAAAAATCGCAGTAATAACAGTTTTTTCTGCAGAAAGGAATATGAATATATATACCAGCCAAATAAATTGTTCGTTATAATATTTGTTTTAGCAAAGGTAAGTTATTTAAGTAGTTTACTTTTGCAATATTAAATACCGATAATAATGATAAAAGCATTTTGGAAAGCAGCTGCCTGGGGAATAACTATTTTTATTCTCAGTATAATTCCTCCCGGAGATATTAACCGGAATTCCATTTTCTCCCTTATTCCACATTTAGATAAAATAGGGCACGCAGTTTTTTATTCTATATTCAGTATATTGCTATACAGCGGTTTCATTAATTATGGAAATACATCGCTTGGGAAATTCCACACCTTTGCCATTGCAGTTAGTTTTGGCATCATGATGGAAATACTGCAGGGATATTATTTTATTTCACGGCAAATGGATGTTATGGATATTATTGCCAATACTGCAGGTGTTTTACTTGGAATATTTATATACCCCCCGGTTTCATCTTTTTTAAAACGAATAAGGGTATATGTATAGGAAGGCTGGGCTTAAATGATAATTTTCTGCTTTCCGTCTTTAATCTCTTCAGCAAGCATGGTAATGCTCTGACTTTCAAATAAGTGCTTTATTTCTTCCCGGCTTTTTGCGTATTTATTGTGTAAAACGCAATAAGGCTCCTGTTTTTTGCAGGGTTTTAGGCCAATGGCACACATACTGAAATTATCCTTTCCATCAATTACCTCAACAATATCCATAAGTGTTGTTTTTGATGGGTTTTCGCCAATCCCAAATCCACCATGTGGCCCTTTGGTTGAAGAAAGAATACGGTTTTTTGCAAGGGTTTGTAGTATTTTCCCCAGGAAAGGGGTAGGAATACCCAACTCCTCAGAAATTTTTCTGATCCCTATTTTCTTTTCTTTATCAGTATGCACAGCCAGGTAAATTACTGCCCTTAATGCATACTTGCAGGTATTTGATAACATAACTATTCGTTTTTACATGGAATTTTATTTATTCTACCGGTATGTCTGCCACCTTCAAAAGAAGATGATCTAAATGCTTCCAGAATATTAATTGCTTCATCTTCAGATACAAATCGTGCGGGTATGGCTATAATGTTAGCATTGTTATGCTTTTTAGCTAATGCGGCAATCTCAGTATTCCAGCATAGTGCCGAACGAATGTCCTGATGCTTGTTTGCTGTCATATTTATACCGTTTCCACTGCCACAAAGGGAGATTCCGAAATCGCACTCTCCTGAAGCTACCGCATTTGCCAGAGCGTGTCCAAAATCAGGATAATCTGATGGTTCTGCACTATAAGTACCTAAGTCTTTATAAGATATATCTATCTGATTTAAATAATCAAGTATTTTTTGTTTTTGCTCGTACCCTGCGTGATCACTGGCTACTGCAACTTTTTCTTTCTTCATTTCTTTATGATAAAAATAAATATGGGCCGTGATTCAAAGATAGATAAATATTTTTAATAAAATAATTAAAGATGCTTTGGTTATATATAATCATATTGGTTTTTGAATAAATCAGAAACTAAAAATATCCTTTTGGAATATTAACAGCCATGCCTGGTAGTACTGTGAAATAATTGTTAATTAAATGTTACATTATTTGAAAAAAAAGCTTTGAGAATTTAATGTTATCTTTGTATAGACAATTTGATGAAACAAAAAAAAGAAATTATTAAATTTCATGAGCAAAATTCAACATATTTTTAACAGGTTTGTTTTGTTTGAAATGTGCGATATTTATTAGCTAAATCCATTGTTAACATTTTGTTGACAGCTTTGTAATTTGTTATAAATGAAGGGCTTTTAATTAATCTTCCTGTTGATACCCTGTTCATCCATTTTTAATTGCTAAAATTGCAAGAAAAAAACAGAAAAAATTCAAACAGTATCAACAGCCTATTATCATCATCATAAGAGAAATTTAAATTTTTATTTATATATATTATTTTAAGTATATGTGAATAACTAAAGAAAATAGAAATAATGTCTGAAGTAAAAACTAAAATAGATTATTCTACTGAAATACGGAAACTGGTAAAGGAAAAAAATGCAGTGATTCTTGCTCACTATTACCAGGAAGGTGTAATTCAGGATATTGCCGATTTTGTTGGAGATAGCCTCGCTCTTTCCCAGGAGGCAGCAAAAACAAAAGCGGATATCATATTATTTGCCGGCGTACATTTTATGGCTGAAACAGCAAAAATCCTCTCACCTGGTAAAAAAGTTCTGATACCCGATACCATGGCAGGATGTTCACTTGCTGATAGCTGTCCTCCAAAGGAATTTAAAGAATTTGTAGAAAACCACCCAGATCATACTGTAATATCTTATGTAAATACTACTGCTGAGATAAAAGCGCTAACAGATATCATTTGTACCTCGTCAAATGCTTTACAAATAGTTGAAAGCTTACCCAAAGATGAAAAAATCATTTTTGCTCCGGACAGAAATCTTGGTAATTATATTAAAAATCTCACACAACGCGATATTGTTATCTGGGACGGTGCCTGCCATGTTCATGAAGAATTTTCACTCGAAAAAATCCTGGAAATCAAAGCCGAAAATCCGGATGCTAAAATCATTGCCCATCCTGAATGCCAAAAACCAATATTAATAGTTTCTGATCACATAGGCTCAACTTCTGCTTTGCTTAAATTCACACAAACAGACCACGCTACTAAATATATTGTAGCTACTGAATCCGGTATTATACATCAAATGAAAAAAGGCAATCCGAATAAAACTTATATTCCCGCGCCACCTAAGGATTCAACATGTGGATGCAATGATTGTAATTTTATGAAGCTTATTACACTAAAAAAGATATATTTCTGTTTAAAAAATGAAGATCCTGAAGTAACTTTGAACGAAAACATCAGGGTTAAAGCTGAAAAACCTATACGTAGAATGCTTAAAATTTCTGAAGAACTTGGATTATAAAACCATATATATTGTTCTGATCTTATTAGCAGGATCATTTTTCAATCAAACTTTTGCTCAGAATGAAGTAAAAGATAATGGGTACAATATTTTCTATTATCCCAACGGACAAATTAGCAGCGAAGGAAATATGCGCGATGGTAAACCTGATGGATACTGGAAGACTTATTATGTTACAGGCATTACTAAATCTGAAGGCAACAGAAAGAATTTTTTGCTCGATAGTGTCTGGACATTTTACAACAATGCCGGTAAAGTAGTGGAAAAAATTCCCTATCTCTTAGGAAAAATCAATGGATATAAACTTACAATAAAATACGATAATGATAATCCTATGGAAGAAGGATATATCGCTTCCAAAGAATTATATGTTAATGGGAAAAAAGAAGGAATATCGTATTACTATCATAAAACCGGACATTTAAAAGAAGAGATTAATTACGTGGATAATAAAAAAAGTGGTTTATCCAAAGAATACAACAATAAAGGTAACCTGGTTACAATTAATGAATACAGAAGGGATATCCTTATTTCGCGTGAAAGGTTAAATAGATTTTCAGAATCCGGAAATAAAGAAGGACTATGGCGCGAATATTATGATAATGGCAAGGTTAAGAAAGAGATGTATTTCAAGAATGATGAATTAGATGGACTCATTAAAGAATTTGAAGAGAATGGAGCCTTAAAAGTTGCCCTGAGATATAAGGATGGCGACGTAGTTTCAGACAGTATAACGCTTGATGAAAATATTGAAGTACGTACAGAATATAATGAAAATGAGCAACTTACTTTCCGTGGAACCTATAAAAATGGTGTCCCTTTTGGTGTCCATCAGTATTTTGATACCATTGGAAATGTTATCAAAAGTATTGTGTACAGCGAACAGGGACTTAAAATAGGTGAAGGAATAATTGATAAAGAAGGAAAAAAACAAAGTGCATGGAAGTATTTTTTTAATACTGGTGTAATTAAAGCACAGGGAGAATATAAAGAAGGAAAACGTACTGGTTCATGGAGTTTTTTCTATGAAGATGGCAATACGGAACAAAAAGGAACCTATGCAGATGGTAGAAAAGGAGGGTCATGGAAATGGTATTACCCTGATGGTTCTGTAAAAAGAGAAGAATCTTTTTATATGGGATATGAAGATGGGTATTACGTAGAATATGACAAGGCTGGAAATATAATTGTGGAAGGTGAATATATCGATGGTGAGCGGGAAGGCAAGTGGCTATATGATGTTGGTGATCATATAGAAAAGGGTAAATATATTATTGGTCTCAAGGATGGTTTATGGCAATATTTTTACAAAAATGGTAATATTGCCTATGAGGGTGAATATATACAAGGTAATCCTGATGGAAAGCACCGGTTTTATTATGAAGATGGTACCTTAAAAGAAGAACAGATATATGTGATGGGTATTAAAGAAAAAAATTGGAAGAAATATGATAAAAATGGCGATCTTTACATGATAATTACCTATAAGGATAATCGTGAATATCGTGTAAATGGTGTTAAAATTGAATATCCAGATGAAAATGTTACACTTATTCAATAGCAAAATTCAGTAATGGGCGAAAATGACTTTAACATCCGGGATAGTGAAAGTCAAAAAACAGAAGTTGATATAGAGAAAAAGCTTCGTCCTTCTGATTTTAAAGAATTTAGTGGACAAGATAAAATCCTTGAAAACCTTAAAATTTTTGTTCAGGCGGCACGGTTTCGTGGTGAAGCACTAGATCATGTATTATTGCATGGGCCCCCGGGTTTGGGAAAAACTACCCTTGCCAACATCATAGCGAATGAAATGGGTGTGCAAATGCGTATTACTTCCGGACCTGTGCTGGAAAAGCCTGGCGATCTGGCTGGTATTCTCACCGGATTGGAAGAGAATGATATTCTTTTTATTGATGAAATTCATCGACTAAGCCCGGTGGTTGAAGAGTATTTA
>Ga0207419_1000441_pt1 | contig 36240 bp, 35 predicted proteins | sample ElkSloMetagenome_4_FD_184723 | JGI IMG/M metagenome (GOLD analysis project Ga0207419, IMG submission 184723) | Hot spring microbial communities from Elkhorn Slough, Monterey Bay, USA - MD2A (version 2) | ecosystem: Environmental > Aquatic > Marine > Intertidal zone > Estuary: Microbial mat ...
AGAGCCGTTTTCCAGGCAGGCAGCAGAAGCGCCGCCGGCCGCCAGCCCTTGCCATCCCAATAAGGACGAAGGACCAGGGGACTGGCCATACGGTCGCCGTCTTCGGGTTCCAGGGTATGGTCCTTGGGCTCTCCTGGATCTTTGAATTGAAAAATGATCGGCAGACCGAAAGCAGCGCGAGGGAAGGCCGAGGGATGGTCAGGGTTTGGTGCATGACGGGACGCATGCTGTCCAGACAGGCGTCGGATCGTGTCTGCCTCCGGCCAGCGACTTTGGCCGGGTCTATTGGAGCCGGTTTGGCCGGGGTTGCGTCCGATCTCTTTGCCCTGCCGGAACAGGCGCAATTGATTGACGCTCTGTTTCCATGCCTGCGACTCATCCTTCGCGACACCGAGCAACAGCAGCCGTCCGCCTCTGGCGCCGACCTCTTCGGCCGTCACGGGGTCAAGGCCTTTCGCCTGGACTGCGCCGAGGCCACGGCGAGTGCGTGCACCGACCCCTCCGAAACTGGCCCACCAACGCAAAGCGGTCTGAACTTCCGCGCGTTGCGCCTCAGCAAGCTTTTGGTCCAGGCGTAATCCCAGGCTAAAAGAGAACCCCTTCGCAAGTAGCGTCGGGTTAGCGCCTGGGTCGAGGATCAGCACATAGCTTGGGAAGCTTGCGATTTGGTTAAGTGTCGTTAGGCGTGATGTGGCCGGCTTTGCCTCCACCCGCACCCTCACTTTGCTTGCCGCGGGACCACTGCTGCCGATCCCACCCCAGATCGCTGATTCGCGCTCAAACATGGCCTCCGACGACGCGAACGGCCCGCAAGCGAGGCGCCACCAGAAGCGCAACTGCCCGCGCAGACCAGCGGCGCGGATCGGCATAGCCTCATCCACTTCGCCGGGACGCACACCGCCGCCATACATTGGTGTAGCTAGCGTGCAGTTGTAATGGGTCCATTCGCCGGACCCGACGCCCGACTGCGCTTGTTGCCAATCGCCCAAGGCGGCGGCTGGATCGATTCCGGGGCTGGGGTCTCGCATCGTGTCTCTCCTGTGGTGCTCGCCGATGAACTTGGTTGTCGGCGAGTGTCAATTAATCCTCGGCGCTCGGCGCCTCTGGCAAGCTTGCCGCGCCCTGTTCGCGCGCGGCTGACGATTCGTCCAGCGACCCAAACCGAATCGCCTCCGGCTCAAGCGCGAGGCGGGATTGGCTATGCGGGCGCCGGCCCTGGGTTTGGATCAGGTAGGGCGCGGCGAGTTGGGTGCCGAGGGCTTGGCGCAGCCGGCGGTTGGTGCGCGCCTTGCGCTGATCGAAATCATCATCGGTCATGCCGTTGGCGAGGGCCGCTTCGACGCGCTCGTAGTCGCCGGATGCCTCGCCGACCAGGGCGGCGTATTCGGCCAGGTAGCGCTTGGCAAGGTCCGCGTCGCGCCAGCTCAGGGCGGAGTCGGCGCACTGACAGTGCCGGGCGAATAGGCTGTAGAACGCCAACGCGGCCGCGGGTAATGGGATGACCTCGCCGGCGGCCTGGATGCAGCGGTGTTCGAGGTCAATCACCAGCGCGGGCGGTTCGAGCGCACGCTGGGTGGCGGCGATGGTCTCGCCGAAGCTGGCGCCACCGCTGAGCAGACGCTCGGGCACCATGCCGTCACGCAGGCGCACGAAGGGCACTTCGGCGAGGGTGACCTGTGCGTTCTGAGTGTCGGCGAGCTTGTTGTCCTTGGTCTCGATAACCCGAGGATAAGGCGTTGGGTAGAAGAAGTTCCAGCTCTGCTCGTAGGGTTCGGCGACCAAGACGTGGCTGAGCCGGTCTTGCGCGCGGCCGTAGAGCGAGAGCGCGTAGCCGGCGTAGTAACCCATGGTCTTGCGCCCGCCAGCAAGCGAGACGTGCAGGGCGCAGTCGGGGTCGGCGCTGAAGGCGCGGATGGTCTCGGTGATCTGGTCGGCGACGCGGGCGTTGTCGGCGAGGTCGCGGATGTCGGCCAGCGGGCGGCCGGCGGCATCGGTGAGGATGTGGATGGCGTGCGCGCCGAAGTCGATCGGCGGCAGTTGGTAGTCGCGGCACAGACGGGGGAACCATCCGGGATCATCGGAGAGCAGGCTGAGGCGGGCACGCTCGGCGCCCTCGGCGGTGGTGATGAGCCGGATGGCGGTGGGGACGAACGGCGGGTCGGCGGCGACGGCGAGCGCGTAGAGCGTCTCGGTGAGGATCTGCGGCGAGAGCCCGGCAACGGCGAGCAACACGCGGTGCGGGTAGTGCTGTGGGGCGCGTCCGGCCGCTGGTGCGACGGACTGGTCCGCTCTATCGGTTGTTTGCTGGGCCATGGGTGTTGATTTCCGATCCGTTTGATTTTGGCCTGTGCGCGACTCATGTGTACTCGGCAGTGTACTCCGTGCGCGCCATGTCTGTCATTGATGGCGTTGTCGGTGCGTCCCTGCGTCCTTTTCCGTGGCATTGATTCCAGCGGCCTGTGCCGACAACCCGCCGCAGGATGTCGCTTGGCGCCGCCGCCGGCAGCGCTGGCAAGCTTGCCGAGGCTCAGCCCTGGGGCGGCGCGGCAGCCGTCACGCGATAGCGCCCCAGCCCAAAGCTGGTGTTCTTGCCCAGGTGCAGCCATTGGCCGAGCGCGATCAGCGGCCACAGGGGCGCAATGCCGGGGCCGCTCAGGCGCATCTGCCCGAGCAGGCCGCCGAGCTGCATCTGGGTGCGCTGGCGGGAGGAATAGCGGGTCCAGTCGACCCAGCGCAGGTCCGCGGTATCGATCTGGATCTGGTTGATGGCGGCGTGCACGGCGCCGCGCTCGAGCCTTTGGGGTTCGGCTTGAGGCGCCAAGGGGTCCTGGGCCGTTGGCGATGGCGGTGGCGCATAAAGTTCGGCGAGCAGTGAGACCCGGGCGGCCAAGGTGTCGAGCAGTGCGCGCGCGCTGAGTTCGGCGGGGCTGATGTAGCGTCCACGGTGCTTGATCCTCAACGGCGTGAGCAGCTCGAACAGGAGCGCCTCGGGGCCGGGTTCAGGCACCCGTCGAGCAACCTGTCGCGCATCTGGCGGCGCGGTGCGCAGGGGCTGCAGGGTGCCGCTGTCGGCCTCGAAGACTGGCTGCCACTGATCGTTGCCCAGACCGGTTTCCTGCACCAACTGGCGCAGACGAAAGCGCCCGCCTTCACGGCCGAGCCCGATCTCACCAGCCCGCTGCAGGGCGTGGATCAGATACGGCAATTGATCGCCAGCGGGGCCGATGAGCGTGAGACCAAGCTCAAGTTCCTCGCCGGGGGCATGCTCGCGCTGACCGGCCGGGGGCGGTTCGAGCACGAAGGGGTGGGGCAGGGCGCTGTAGCGCCTGGCGGTCTGCTCGGAGGCGGGCGGGGTCTCGAAGAAGGTCGAGTAGACGCAATGGCTGCGCAGCAGGCAGCCGTCGCAGTTGGGCGCACGCGTGACGCAGACGCTGCGTCGCAGGCTGAGCCCGAGCAGCCCGCGCCAGGCAGAACCGCTGTAGTTGGGCAGGCGGATTGGGTCGATGGCCTGGAACCGGAAGCGCAGGCGTTGCAGGCGCAGCGGAGGCACTAGGATGGTGGCGGCGGCGGATGATGACATGGCGGCGCTGTGGACGATGGAGCTCGGATGCTCAGGGTATACACTTTTTCGACCCTAGTGAAGACGCCCGGCAAGCTTGCCGCCACCTCGGCGGCGCCGTGCCTTCCTCGGTTTGAGGCAGCGCCTTGAGAATGAGAAATTATTGCGCTAGGTACAGGTACAGCCTGTGGCTTGTCTTCCAAGATCAATCTTGAGGCCGCTCAGCGCGAAAAAGACGCGTTGACCAATGCTCGGTCCGCCGCTAGGCTCAGGCGTCTGGCGATGAAGCAGTTGTTTCATGGCAACGGTAATTTGACGGGGTAGAGGTAAGAGTGAGCCAAGAAACCTGTAGCGCCTGCCGATCGCGGGTCGACTCCTACGACGGCGTCTTGCTTGGCGCCAACGAGGGCACGAGGTTCATCTGCTCGCGCTGTTACAACGAGACCATTGCCGAGTACCTCGGCCTTGACTACGAGCATGTCGACTTCGAGCCAGTGACCGTCGTTGACTTCGACGGGGTCCCCCATAGGTTTCGCTTCCGCAGCCATGTCTTTAGCGACCAGTTGTCGCTTGAGGCCTTGGAGATGGGTCCGGTGGATGGCTATGAATTCTCCGAGATCGCCGATGCCGAGCAGGATCTATTGGTGACCTTCCAGCTGCTGTCCGAGCGCATCCGCCGCGACTTGGGCCGCAAGCACATTGAGCAGGACGGAGAGGCCTACCAGATTACCAATGCCGGGGTGGTGCGCGGGCGGATCACCAGCGACCCCGATGACGCCGACGAGATGCCCTGGCTGATCATCGACGGCAAACCCGTCTCGTGGGAAGCCTTTGGGCGCATGGTCTCCGCCTACATGGGGTTTCGCTTTAAGCTTGAGATCTTCAATCGAGGCGAAGATCGCTAGAAGAAAATTGCTTGTAGAATAACGAGGCGCCTCTCCCTGAGCATTGGCGGCGCGCGGGATGCACAAACACCGCCGAGCGGTTCGAGTATCAGCGCCTTCCAATCTTCGTCAGACCATGTATACTTGCGGGTTTCCCCGCGGTCGGTCTGCCGGGGGGCCGTCTAACCGTTCGCATCGGAATAGCACATGGTCAAGATCCGTTTGTCTCGTGGAGGCGCCAAGAAGCGTCCGTTCTATCAGATCGTCGTTGCCGATATTCGCCAGTCGCGTGATGGCCGCTCTATCGAGCGCATTGGCTTCTTCAATCCCGGCGCCACCGGTGGTGAGACTCGGCTGCGGGTCGATCGCGCCCGTGCGGACCATTGGTTGGGCCAGGGCGCACAGCCGACCGAGCGCGTCGCTCGTTTGCTGAAGGATGCCGCGAAGGACGCTGCCAGCCAGCTTGAGCCAGCGGCTGAGGCCTAAAGGCCGCGCCAATCAAAGCTGGCGCCAATCAAAGCTGAGACGCCAATTAGTGCTGAAATGAGCTAGCGCCAGCGCCAATTGAAGGCTGGCGCAGATCAAGGCATCGGCAGATCGAACTCCAGCGGAGCAGTGTCCCTATCCGGCACCTGAATCCTTGAGTGGTCCGCGGACTTTTTCGAATCTTGGGGTCCTCAGGCCAAGCCTTGAGCCAAGTGCCGGTGCCAAAGGTCGCAGTCCCGCTCTGACAGCCGCGTGCATCAGCGGTCGGCCAATGCAGACGCCGTTCAGCGGTCGGTGGCGCTCCGGACCATAAATCCTGACGCTCCGCGGCAACAGGTCAGCTTAGAATCGGCTCCCAGCGAAGCGCACGGCATCGCCGCTCGTCATGGCTCCAGCAGAAGATCGCCGACCTATCGTGCTTGGGCGGATCGCTGGCATCTACGGTGTGCGCGGTTGGGTTCGGGTGTTTTCCGACACCGAACCTAGGGATAATATTTTTCGCTATGCGAAATGGCTGCTCAATGGCGTGCCGCATCGGTTGCTGGAAGGACGCAAGCACGGCAAAGGATTGGTCGCGCGCTTGGAGGGCTGTGCAGACCGAGACCAAGCCGCCGCCCTGGTGGGCCAGGCCATCTTGATCTACCGAGATCAGCTTCCGGCACCGCGACCGGATGAATTCTACTGGGCCGACCTAGAAGGACTGTCGGTCGAAACGATGAATGGCGAACCGCTTGGGTGCGTCAGCCACCTGTTCAGCACCGGCGCAAACGACGTGCTGGTGATTAAAGGTGAGCGCGAACGCCTGATACCCTTTGCGTGGGACAATGTCGTCAAGGACGTGGACTTTACCGCCGGCATGATACGCGTCGACTGGGACCCAGATTTCTGATGTTTCGCCGCGGTGCCCGATGGCACTCCAGTTTGCGTTCCAGATGGCATTCCAGATGAGCTGCCATTGTTGGCCAAGATGCTGCTGCAAATGCCGCGGCAGTGTAAGAACATGCGCTTTGACGTCATCACCCTTTTTCCGGACCAGTTCCGAATCCTGTCGGCAGAAGGGGTGATCGCGCGGGCGCTGAAGCGCGGCATTGCCGAACTGCGGTGTTGGAATCCTCGGGATTTCACCGCCGATGTCCACCGTACTGTCGATGATCGGCCTTACGGCGGCGGGCCCGGCATGCTGATGAAGATTGAGCCGCTGTTGGCCGCGATCACGGCGGCGCGCGCGGCGGCGGCGAGCGCCGGAGTCCGCGGCAAGGTTGCCTACCTGTCGCCGCAGGGGCGATTGTTGGATCAGCAGGGCATGGCTCGGATCGCCGCTGAGCCTGGCTGGATTCTACTCGCTGGACGTTACGAGGGCGTGGATGAACGGCTACTCGCGCGCCACGTCGACGAGGAATGGTCCATCGGCGACTATGTGTTGAGCGGCGGCGAACTGCCGGCCATGGTCGTGATGGATGCAGCGGTCAGGCTGCTGCCCGGAGCCCTGGGCCATGCCGACTCAGCGCAGGAAGACTCGCACGTGAACGGGCTGCTAGATTGTCCGCATTTCACGCGCCCGGAGACCTTCGACGGGCAGCCCGTACCGGACGTGCTGCTAAGTGGTGACCATGCCGCGATCGCCAAATGGCGCTTGCAGCAGTCGCTTGGGCGTACCTGGTTGCGCAGGCCTGACCTGCTGGCAAGCCGGGCGCTGAGCACCGAAGAACAGACCTTGCTCGATGCCTTTATCGAAGCGCATCGCGGTGTCGGATCAGTACAGGAGCCAGAGAGATCATGAGTAATATCATCCAACAACTCGACAACGAACAAATGACCAAAGAGGTGCCGCGGTTTTCGCCCGGCGACACCATCGTGGTGCAGGTCAAGGTTAAAGAAGGCGAGCGCGAGCGCCTGCAGGCGTTCGAAGGCGTGTGCATCGCCATTCGCAATCGCGGCCTGAATTCGGCCTTTACGGTGCGCAAGATTTCCCATGGCGAAGGGGTGGAGCGCGTGTTTCAGACCTACAGCCCGGTCATCGCTGATATCAAGGTCAAGCGCCGTGGCGACGTGCGCCGCGCCAAGCTCTACTACCTGCGCGGTCGGACCGGCAAGGCAGCCCGAATCCGCGAAAAGATCTGACTTGGAGCTGTGATCAATGCCGATGGCTGCTTGCGTTCAGCCGTCAGCAGCCTATGCCTCGACGCCGATCGACGCGACGCCGCAATTCTTGGCTGGACCTGAGCGCCGCGCCGCTCGGCGTTGTGGTTTTCGCTGAGAGTTGGGGGGGCCATGGCCGAGAGCTTTTACTGGCACGACTACGAGACCTGGGGCAATATCCCGGCACGAGACCGACCCTGTCAATTCGCGGGGCTGCGCACCGATACCGACCTCAACCCCATTGCTGAGCCGCTGGTCCTGTTCAGCCGACCTGCCGATGATCTGCTGCCGCAGCCCGATGCTTGTCTGATCACCGGCATCACTCCTCAGCGTGCCACCCGCGAGGGCATCCCCGAGGCCGAGTTTGCATTGGCTGTCCAACGTGAGCTGTCCAAGCCAGGTACCTGTGGGGTCGGCTACAATAGCCTGCGCTTCGACGACGAGGTCACGCGGTTTCTGTTCTACCGCAACCTGCTTGATCCCTACGCCCACGCCTTTCGCAACGGCAACTCCCGCTGGGACCTGATCGACGTGCTGCGCCTGGCCCACGCGCTGCGCCCGACCGGCATCCAATGGCCCGAGCGCGAGCCGGGGGTCACGTCCTTTAAGCTTGAGCACCTGACCGCCGCCAACGGTATCGCCCATGCCGGCGCCCACGACGCGCTTGTCGACGTGCGCGCCACCATTGGCATGGCGCGGCTGCTGAAGCAGGCTCAGCCGCAATTGTTCGACTTTGCGCTGTCTCTACGCAGCGCCAAGAAGGTCCGCGAACTCATCGACAAGGGGCGACCCCTGGTACACGTCTCCCAGCGTTATCCCGCGGCCCAGGGATGCATCGCCGCGGTGGCGGTCGTCGGTATCCATCCGGATAATCCCAAGCAACTGTTCTGCTTTGATCTGCGCCAGGACCCAGGCGTGCTGCTCGACCTCAGCGTGGAGCAGATCCGCGAGCGTTTGTTCACCAAGGCCGCGGACCTGTCGGAAGGCGTTGCGCGTCTTCCGCTCAAGGGCATCAAGGTCAACGCATCCCCGGTGTTGGCGCCGCTGGGCACGCTCGACGCCGCCGCTGCCGAGCGCTGGGGTATTGATCCGCGGCAGGTTGATGTCCATGCCGAGCGCGTCACGCGCCACAAAGGCCCGATCGCCGACAAGCTCGCCGAGGTCTATCGGGGGCAACAGCACCCACGCGTTACCGACCCGGACCTGACGCTGTACGGCGGCGGTTTCTTCTCGGACCTGGATCGCGGTCGCATGCAGACCCTGCATACGCTATCCCCGCGGGAATTGGCCGACCAGCAACCAAACTTCGATGATCAGCGCCTACCGACCCTGTTGTTCCGCATGCGCGCGCGCTCATGGCCCGAGACCCTGACCGAGACCGAGCGCGAAGACTGGGACGCTTGGCGCTTGGAACGCCTGACGGACCCCGATGCCGGTGGCTCCATCGTCATGGACGGCTTCGAGCAGCGGCTCGCCGATCTGCACAAGGAACACGCGCACGACCCGGCTCGACTCAAACTGCTTGAACAATTGGAGCAGTGGGCGGAGCAGGTGATGGATGCCGGTTGTTGAGCCCGCCCTGGAAAGCGCGGGGTTCATCGTCGTTGCGATCAGTCGGCTGCCGCGGGCGCGAATCGCGGCGGCAAGCCATTCCCAGGAGCAGGAAAAGCCGTCGTGCGGGCGATTTGCAATGGCGACGTGCCCTGGGCGCTAAGCCGGTCCGACGGTCGTATTGGGCCGGCCAATTCCTTGGAGCATGCGCTAGGGCGCCAACCGCTCGATATGCCAGCCGTCGTTGTTGCGGGTATAGCGGAAGCGATCGTGCAGCCGGCTGTCGCGGCCCTGCCAGAACTCGATACTGTCGGGCACGATGCGGTAGCCGCCCCAGAAGTCCGGTAGTGGCACGTCGCCGTTGGCGAACTTGCGCTTGATCTTCTCGACTTGTTGTTCCAACAATGAGCGAGATGTGATGACCTGGCTTTGGGGTGACGACCAGGCGCCGATTTGGCTGCCTCGGGGGCGGGTGCTGAAGTACTTCAGCGACTCGGCGGTGGGGATGCGCGATGCATGCCCCAAGACCTTGACCTGCCGCGCCAACGCAACCCATGGAAACAGTAACGCGACGCGATCGTTGCCGTCGATCTGCCGCGCCTTACGGCTGTGGTAGTTGGTAAAGAAGACGAAGCCCCGGGCGTCGTAGAGCTTCAACAACACCGTGCGCAGGCTCGGCTGTCCGTCGGCATCGACGGTGGCGAGCGACATGGCGTTGGGTTCCGGCAGTTTGGTGTCGATGGTCTGACGGTACCAGTGCTCGAACTGCACGAATGGGTCCGGATCAAGTCCGGCCAGATCCAGCCCGGCCGCCATGGCTTGGGCGCGGAACTCGGCCGGGTCGGCGTTGGTTTGCGCGGGACTGGTCAGGAAGGCCATGGGTGCGAGATTGCGCTTAGTAACTCTGTTGATTCAACCTTTAAGGGCCGATTACCGCGCCTTGCCCGCTTGGGCTTGTTCGCGGAGCGACACAGCGATGGCTTCGTCAGCCGCCGCGCTTACGCAGCATCTCGTCGACCTCGGCCTCCGCCGCGGCCCAGTCCTCTTGGTGGTGGCCATCTTCAAAGTTGCGCTTCTCCGCGCGATAGTAGGCGGCGTCAGAGATCATTTTCCATCGCTCTTCGGCGCTGACCTGGGCGGCGGGTTGCAGCGTGACTGGCCGTCGGTCAAGTGCTTCGGGCATTGATGGAACCGTCTTCTTTGATGCCGACGGCTTGGCAGCGGGCTTCTTGGCCGCGCTGGGCTTCGCCGGGGCCTTTTGCGTGACCTTCTTTGTCGCGGCCGATGCGGCGCTGGATGCCTTCTTGGCGACGGTTTTCTTTGTCGCAGCCTTCTTCGCGACCGCTTTCTTAGAGACCGCTTTTTTGCTAACCGGCGGCTTTGTGGCCGGGGGGGATTTGGTCACCGGGGGCTTGGTAACTGGGGACGGCGTGGCGTCGGCCTTCGCCGTTGTCTTCTTGGTCGCTGGCTTTGCCGGTTTGGTCTTCTTGGTGATGACCTTTTTCTCTTCAGCCATAGTCGCTCACTCGCCTCTTTCTTGTATCGCTTAGGTTGGGTGTCGCGTTACCGAGGTGTCGATACGGCTCAGGCAGCGAGCCGGGTCGGCACTTGTCGTCGGTCCATGGGATGAAGAATACACGACCTAGCCGCTAACCCGAATAGCCTGAGTGCGGTGCCGGGGCAATATTTCCCATTGAGTTCTATTTAGACTTTTTATAGGTCGATAAGGCGAGGCCGTATTGAGGTTGCCGCCGGGCGGGTCGAGTGGGCGCACCAAGGCATCAAACCGACGGAGTTGCGTGCCGGATCACTCCTCGCGCAGCGCCTGTGCAGGCGCTGCTCGCGCGGCTCGCAGTGCCGGGTAGAGACCAGCGATCACCGCCGCGACCCAGGCCAACAACACGCCGGACAGCAGCGTGGCGGCGGTGACCTGCATCGGCATGGTCCAGCCGAAGGAGCGTAGGTTAATGACCTGAATCAGTAAATCTCCCATGGCGAGCCCCAGCGGAATCGCGAGTAGTCCGGCGGCAATGCCCATGGCGGAGGTCTGCAATAGGATGAGTTTGCGCAATTGGCCGCGGGTCATGCCGGTGGCACGCAGCACGGCGTAGTCTTTGGCCCGTTCCAGTTCCAGCGCCATCAGCGCGCTGAGGATGCCGACGAAGGCGACGCCGATGGCAAGCAACCGCAGCACCTTGGTGATGGTGAAGGTGCGGTCGAAGATCTCCAATGACAGTTCGCGGATGGCGCGGTTGGTCTGCATCCTGACAGGTTGGTCCAGGTGGGCCAGCAGGCTGTCGATGCGCTCGGACATGGCATCCGCGTCGGTATCGGCCTCAAGCACGACACCGATGGATGACAGGCCGGGATCATCCCACAACACCGCATAGATGGGCCGCGGCAGGATCAGCGTACCGCTGTCGCTGCCGTAGTCTTGGAAGACGCCGCCGATCTCGTAGCTACGCCAGCCGCTGGTGGTGAAGAGTTCGATGCGCTCACCGACGGCGACTTGTCGGCGGTAGGCGTAGGGTTCTGATACCAGCACGAGTTCGCCGGCCTGCCAGCGCGTCCATAGGTCATCGGAAGTAGCCCCTTTGAAGCGAAAGCCCCGCGGACGCCCGCTACTGGACTCCAAGGCTAGCATCATGACCAAGCCGTCGCGGGTCTGCACCCGATTGCCGCGGCCTTGGCTGACGGCGGCCACCCCGGGCAGCGCGGCGACCTGCTCCGGGAGCTCCGGCGGTAGCGCTCCGGTGCCTGTGGCGCCGTCGCTCGGCACGGAGATGTAGATGTCGCTGGTGAGGGTGTTTTCCAGCCACTGCGAGACGCTGGTGCGGAAGCTGCCAATCATGATGCCGACGCCGACGGTTGCCGCCACCGCCACCGCGAGCGCCGCGACCGCGAGGCCGGAGCGGGTGATCGACGCGGTGATACCGCGAGCCGCGAGTCGCCCCTCGGTACCGAACAGGAGGCCGAACAGCGGCGTGGTGGCCATGGCAAAGACCCGTACCACCAGCGGCATCATGAGGCTGGCGCCGACGATGACCAGAAACAGCGCGACGAAGCCGATGGCCATAGAGCGGCCGGACAGCTGCACCAGCAGTATCCCGAGCAGTACGGTCAGGGCGCCGCCGCCAGCGAGCCAAGGCAGTAGCCGCTGGCCGCGCTGCTCCACCAGGGTGCGCCGCAGCACGTCCCGGGGCTGCGAGCGTGCCGCCTCCAGCGCTGGACCCAGGGCCGCCAGTAGCGTCACGCCCAGGCCAAGACCGGCACCTTTGAGCAGCGACAATGGGTCGACGTGCAGGTTGCGCACGCTCAGCTGAAAGTAGATGTCGTTGATTGTGCGTGTGACCAGTTGCACCAGTCCGGCGCCGACGGCAATGCCGATCAGCATGCCGATTACGGCGCCGATCAGGGCCAGCACCAGGGCCTCCGTCAGCACCAGCAGAAACAACTGCGAGCGCGTGACGCCGAGCATACGCAAGGTGCCCAGCAGCGGTCGGCGCCGCAGCACAGCGAAGGTCATGGTGTTGTAGACGATGAAGCCGCCCACCAACATCGCCAGCAGGCTCATCGCGGTGAGGTTGGTGTGAAAGGCGCGGGTCATCTGCTCCAGCGCGTTGCCGCGCTGGGCCGCGGGTTGCAGCCGCAGGCCAGTGGGCAGAGCATCCGCCAAGGCGGCGGCCTGGGCGTCGCTCAGTATCAGGTCGATGCGCTCGATCTCGCCGACGCGCCCGAGCACCTCTTGGGCGGTGGCGATGTCGCTGATCGCGAGCCCAGCAAGTCCCTGGCCGCCCTGCTCCGGCAGTATGGCGGCGACCGTCATTGCGCGCGCTTCGGAGCCGATCTCGACCTCGATCGCGTCGCCAACATTGGCGCCCAGGCGCTGCGCGTCGGTTGTCGACAGCGCCAGCGTATCCGGCGTGCTCAGCAGCCGCACGAGACCCGCGGGATCAGCATCCGCGGCGCCAGCGACGGCGGCACGCATCGGCGCCGCGGCGATGGGGTCGATGCCGAGCAGGGTCATGCTGCGCCCGTCGACGCGAATCGGTGCATCCAGCACCGGTGCGGCATGCTCCAGTTGGTGCGCGATGCGCAGTTGCGCATAGGTCGCGTCCGGGATCGCGCCGCTGGCCGCTTCGATCTGATGCGTCGCCGGTCCGGTCACCTGCTCCACCGACAGCCGGAACCCGCGCCGTGCGCTCTCATTGGCCAGATCAACGGCGATGACGACCGCGACACCGAGCGCGATGCCGATGATCGACAGCCAGGTCTGCCAGCGGTGGCGGGTCAGATAGCGCCGGCTGGCCGCTAGTAGCGATGGGGTCAGCGGCGCTGGCATGAGTACAGGGCGCTTCACCAGGACAGCGCCTCGGCCTGCGTTGACAGCCGCCCGTTGTCGACTGCAAGGATGCGGTCCGCGATCGCCGAGACCTCTCGGCTATGGGTCACCAGAATCATCGTATGCCCCTCATCCCTGAACAGCTGTGCAAGTAGCTCCAGCACCACCGCGCCGGTGCGTGCATCGAGGTTGCCGGTGGGTTCATCCGCCAGCACCAGCGCCGGCTCGTGGACAATGGCGCGCGCGATGGCCACGCGTTGCTGTTCGCCGCCGGAGAGCTGATCCGGGAAGGCGTCTTCGCGACCATCCAGCCCGACCTTGGCCAGCATCGCGGCGACGCGTTGTTTCCGCTGGTCCACCGGCATGCCGTTCAACTCCAGCGGCAGGGCCAGATTCTCGGCCACCGTCAAGGTCGCGATCAGATTAAAGAATTGATAGATAAAGCCGATGTGCTGGCGCCGCAGCAACGTCAGCTCCGGCTCGCCCATGGCCGTGACGCTGCGCCCCATGATCGCGACATCGCCGGCATCGGCCTTGTCGATGCCCGCCAGCAGGTTCAGCAGTGTCGATTTGCCGGAACCGCTGCGTCCGAGCAGAGCAACACACTCGCCCGCCGGGACCTCGAACGACACATCGTTCAACACGGCCCGGCGCTGCCGGCCCTCCGCGTAGGACTTGCTGACACCTGCGACCGCGAGGACTGGCGTTGGCTGCGACGTCATGATGATGATTCCTGTGCCAAAGAGGGGCCGAGGGCTGATGGGAAACAGGAACAATGATTTCCTTGCATAGTGGCACTCGGCCCGCGAGCTTGTGGGTACCTACTACAACCAGCGCGAAAAACGTGGCGGCGCTCGGCCCAAGGCGCTTCGCGCGGTAGCTACAACCAGCGCACCAAAGCAACTACAACCAGCGCACCAAATAGTACAGCCGCTGTCCCTCCGATGACGACGACGGCCCGTACACCAAGGCCGGCATGAGCTTTCGGGTCTCGTCGCGGCCCTCGCGCGCCTCCTGTTCGCTGGCCATCAGTGTGACACACCCCTCTGGAAAGCGCGCACGCCGCCGGCTCGGGGATTTGATCAGCGCAAAGCGCTCGGCCAGGGACTTGGACTCGGGATCGACGATGACCTGGGGCATGGCGTGTTGGGCCTTTTGACAACGGCGTTTATCGGCGGCGGATGCGCAGCAAGGCTGCCGTTGCCGCAAAGGTCTGCCGCGAGTCGGCAAACAAAGATATGGCGATCTTGGTGTGCGTTTCCACGGGGGTCAAGTGAGACGGCGCCAAAGCCAGAGACTTCCGGTATCATCACTGCGTATCAGCGCCGGTTATGGTCCGTGGCGGCGATCAACCCCAATGCTGCCCGGCCGGCGCCCTAACCGAAGAACACGTCCAATGCATGTCCATCACGCCCTGGTCCTCAATCTGCACCAGCCCCCAGGCAATCTCGACTATTTGCTTGAGCATGCGCCTTGGGAGGCCAAGGAGATCCTGTTTGCGATGGATCGTATCCCACGCAGCCTCTGGGGCCAGGAGGACCTGGGGCGGGTGCACCTGTCTCTTTCCGGCACCTTGCTAGAGAACCTGTCCGACCCCCGTTTCCAAGAGCGCGTTTACGGCATCGTCGACTGCGGGGCGCTGCTGTGGCATCTGCAAAACCAGAAGCTGATCGAAATCCTCGGTACTGGATTCTACCATCCGGTGCTGCCGTTGATCCCGGAGCTGGACCGGGGCGAGCATCTGCGGCGCTGGCAGGGTATCGCCCATCATCTGTTTTGGCGGGGGCGCTTCGATGGCTTCTGGCCGCCGGAGATGGGCTTTTCGATGGAGCTGATTCCACTGCTGCGCGCCTTTGGCTATCGCTATGTCTTGGTCGACAGCGAGCACGTCGAGCCGGTGGATGATATGAGTTGGCCTGAATTGCGTTATCGGCCCCATGTTGCCCGCTATGGCGACGACGAGATCACGGTCGTGGTTCGCGATCGCGCATTGTCCGACGCTCAGGAGTCGGGCATGGAGCTGGGCTGGTTCTTGAATGAGGTCGAGGAGCGCACTCGCTGGTGCGATTTCGAGCCTCTGGTGACCACTGCCACCGATGGCGAGAACGGCGGCTGGTTTCGCAACGTGACCGAAGGTGCCAACTACTGGAGCGCCTTCTATCTGCCGATGCTTGCCCACATTCGTGCCGGCGAATCCAATCTGCGCCCGACCTTTATCAGTGATTACTTGGACAAGCACGGCGCCCATGGCGAAGTCCGTGTCAACACTGGCGCCTGGAATACCGGCTGGCATCATGGTAAGGGCTTTACCCAGTGGACCGGCTCCGAGGCCCAACGCGCGACCTTACAGCGCTATGCCGAGACCAGCACAGCGCTGCATGAGGTGGCCGCACGCGCTGCCTCAGAGGCCCCGGACGACAGGGGCCTGAGTGCCGCGCTGGAAGAGGCCCGCTGGCGTCTGTTGCGGGCCGAGACGAGTTGCAACATCTACTGGGGCGAGGCCTGGGTGGACAAGGCGGCGGTCGATTTGGACGGCGCCGGGCGTGCATTGGAAGATGCGAAGCATCATCTGGGTGAGGAAAGGCCGGTCGTGCAAGAACCGGATAACGAGCCGGTAGTCGCGCCGGCCGGCGATGTCGACGCGGAGCATCGCCCTGGTTCTTCCGACCTTGAAGCCCCTGCCGATCCTGATTGACCCGGCTGATGCTTGAGAACCTGTTGATTTGCAGCACCCCGCTATGCGTGTTTCACCGCGGGACCGAGGTGGTATCTTTGCCAACCATTGCTAGCGTCTGAATCGGAGGGGCCGCAAGATGGCAAGCCATGCCTTGAAACAAGAAGTCGACGAGCTTCGGGAATACATGAAGGAGTTGAGTTATCAGGCCATGCGTACCGACATGGCGGTGAATAAACTGTCTGAGGAGATGCGCGAGTTCAAGGACGAGACCCGGCGTGATCGCCAGCGTATGAACAAGCAGTGGGGTGAGCTGGCCAACCGGCTTGGTACCCTGGTGGAGGATATCGTCGCGCCGAGTCTACCGCGGGTCGCGGTCGAACAATTCGGTTGCGATGCCCCGGAGCTGTTTGCCGTGCGCGTGGTGCGCCGTGTTGGTGCGGAGACCCGCGAATACGACGCGATGCTCGTCTGCCCGGATCTGGTCCTGATCAACGAGACCAAATCCCGCCAGCAGTCGGCTCACATCGACGAGTTGCTGGATAAGCTGGCCGAACTCCCGCGCTTCTATCCCGAGTACCAAGACCGGCGTATCGTCGGCGTGCTCGCGAGCCTTTATCCCGACACCAGTGTGATCAATTGCGCCACCCGTAAGGGCGTGTTGATGATGGGTATGGGCGATGAGGCGATGCAGTTGTTGAACCCGGATGCCGTGCAATGGGGTGATCGGCTAAGGTCGCCGAACCTCGACTAAGGATGGCGAAGCCCCACATCCTATGAACTGACCACCGAACCAACTCTCCGCGGAGACGATTCATGACCACACTCCCCGAGTACATCGACGGCGTACCTAATATCAGCGGGTCCGAGGCGGCAATTTCTGCCGCCATGGAGGCTGGCAAGAGCAAGTCCTTGTCCAACTCCGCTGGGGGCGTCGATTTCGGCCGCATCCGCGCCGCGGCGGCCATTGCGCTGCACCAGCATCAGCCGCTGATCCCCGCTGGCGGCGACGACCTGCGCACGGCCGACATCATCAGCAACCTGAAATACATGATGGATCACCAGGATATCGGTGATAACTACAACGCCCCGGCCTTCGTCTGGTGTTACAAGCGCATCGGCGAGTTCGTCCCGCAGTTGATCCACGAAGGCAAGTCGCCACGCGTGATGCTGGAGTATTCGGGCACCCTGCTGCACGGATTGCGCGCCATGGGTGAGGACCATGTCATCGACGCGCTAAAGAACGTCACCATGAACCCAGAATTCAACTGGGCCGTTGAATGGCTCGGTATGCCTTGGGGGCACGCGGTGGCGCCGTCGACGCCGGTGCAGGACTATCGGCTGCACGTGCAAGCGTTCCAGCAGCACTTCGCGGCCATGTTCGGCATGGATGCCTTAGAGCGGCTGCGCGGTTTCTCGCCGTCTGAAATGGCGTTGCCGAACCACCCCGACGTGGCCTATGAGTTCGTTAAGACGCTGACCGACTGCGGCTTTCAATGGGTACTGATTCAGGAGCACTCGGTGGAGCAGGTCGCCGATGGCTGGCATCCGCGGCGCCCGCATCTGCCGCATCGGCTGGTCTGTACCAACGCCAAGGGCGAAACCGCCAGCATCATCGCGATCATCAAGACCCAGGGCTCCGATACCAAGCTGGTGGCACAGATGCAGCCCTGGTATGAGGCGCAGAGCCTGCAACGCTGGGAACTGGCGGGCAAGCAGGTGCCGCCGCTGGTGTCGCAGATCGCCGACGGCGAGAACGGCGGCGTCATGATGAACGAGTTTCCTGATAAGTTCTTCGAGGTGGTGCGCAACGCCTCAGGCGGCGATGTGCCGCTGATGAACGGCAGCGAGTACCTGGAGCATCTCTTTGCGCTGGGCATCAAGGAGAGCGACTTCACCGAGATTCGTCCGGTGCAGCAGGGCAAGATCTGGGACCGCATGCAGCCCGGTGATGGACCGGAAAAGCTGGAGCAGGTGATCGAGGCGCTGAAAAAGGAAGACCATCAGTTTCACATGGACGGCGGTAGTTGGACCAACGACCTGTCTTGGGTAAAGGGCTACGACAATGTACTCGGCCCGATGGAAGAGGCCAGCTCCCTGTTTAATGAAAAGGTGCTCAAACCCGGTACGCCGACCGACGATCTACGCTACCGCAAAGCGCTCTATCACCTGATGTCGTCCCAGACCAGTTGCTACCGTTATTGGGGCCAGGGCCAGTGGACCGACTATGGCCGCGAGATCTGTCGGCGTGTGGTGGATATCTGCAATTACGACTTCGGCTAGGACTCCGCGGGTGCGGAATGCGTGCGGCCACGCCCCGGCGCCGCGCGCGTTGGCCGCGCCCGATTTCCTGATCTCCGGGACCTCGCTGGTTGATCGAAATGAACGGGCTACTCTTGCTGAATAAAGGGTCAAGAACAACGTGAACGGACGGTTGCCGGACGAGGTGGAAGCGCTGCGCTTGTTCCACCCTCTCTTTACAGTTTGTTTTTGCACCCTGACTAAGGCTTCTTTTCTTTGCCTCGCTATTGGTATCGTCAACCGGCCGGACGCAGGGGGCCTGCTCGGCGGCGCAATTTCGGCTGCGCCGGTGTGATCGCCGGAACATGCCGCCCCAACCATCCCGATCTTCCCAATCGTCGCTGCGCCAAGCCATTGATGATTGCCGTCTCGATTGGCGCAGCGAACCGCCGGGCTTCGACGCCGATGCACTAGCTGACATCCAATGGCGAGCGGATGCTTGTTCGCCGGGCTCGCTGCTGTGCTTTCAGCGCTTCGACGACGGTCGCAGCGATGCGGAGATCGTCGAGCGCTATCTGGCCGATAGCCAGTTCGGTGCGTTGGTAATCAATCGGAGGCTGGCGTGCTTCGACCGGCTCGACGGTCGCGCCATCTTCGTCACGGCACCAGGAGCCTGGGGCGAGACTTTGGCGCGCCTTTGCGACTATTTCTTCGCCGTCGGACCAAAGGACTGGCGCATCGCCGGGGTCACAGGCACCAACGGCAAGACCACCACGATCAAATATCTGGAATCCATTTTGCTCGCCGAAGGTCGGCGCTTGCTCAGCATTGGTACCTTGGGCCTGGCGCTGAACGGCGAGCCCGAGCGTGTCACCGGCTTCACCTCGCCGCCCTATATCGAACTGCGCCGCATCCTCGCCGAGTATCGAGACCAGGCTGACATGCTCTTGATGGAGGTTTCCAGCCATGCATTGCACCAAGAGCGGGTCTATGGTCTGCGGTTTGATGTCGCCGCCTGGACCAACTTCAGCCAAGACCATCTCGACTATCATGGCGACGAGGCAAGCTACTTCGATGCCAAGGCATTGATCCTGCGGCAACTCGCTGAGGGCGTGCCGCTGCTGACGACGAGCGCCTATGTGGCCGAGCGCTTGCAAGCGACCGGCGCAGCCGACGCACCGGTGCGCTTGCTGCCGACACCCAGGCTCGCAGCGCCGGTGCTGCGCGAGCGGCCGTTCTTGGCCCTGGCCTACAATCGCGCCAACTACGTGCTGGCCCAAGCGATGGCCGCTGACCTGCTCGGTGTGGCGCCGGCCGAGCCCTGGCGCGCGCTCGAGCCGGTCGACGGGCGCTTTGAATGTTATGTGCACGGCAACCGCACCATTGTCATCGACTTCGCCCATACCCCGGATGCGCTGGACAATATTCTGGGTGCCATCCGCGACGCGCTGCCAGATGCACGGGTGCTGACCTTGTTCGGCTGCGGCGGCGATCGCGACCGCGGCAAACGCCCGCTGATGGGGGCTGCCGTCTGCCGCGGCTCGGAGCGCGCCATCGTCACCTCCGACAACCCGCGCTTCGAGGATCCGCGGGTGATCATCGACGACCTGCTGCTCGGCATGCGCGAATGCGCCCATCCGCCGGAGGTGATCCTCGACCGGGCTGAGGCCATCCGCAGGCTGTTTGACCGGCTTGCCGAATGCCCGGGGACCGAGCCCTGGGTCGCGCTGATCGCTGGCAAGGGACATGAGCGCAGCATCGATCAAAACGGCCGCAAGACCTACTTCAGTGATCAGGATGAGGTGGTGCGCAACCTGCGTCGTCTCGGATGGAGTGAAGGCCGGTTAGCCTGAGCCCAGTACCCTGAGCCCAGTACCCTGAGCCCAGTACCCTGAGCCCAGTACCCTGAGCCCTCAGCTTGGTAGAAGAGCGGCTAGCAGGTGACGGAGTGCCTCACGGCGCGTCAAACCTAGTGATTTAACGTCGGCGTTCGTCCCAAACGCAACAGCCCTCGCCGCGTTGGCCAGCGACGGAGGGCTATCATGCAGCCACCGAACGGGCCTCCCTGTCTCGACTGTGCAGCGATCGGTTGCAAGCCTGCCGCCGCTGCGCAGCCGATGCCGAAGTCTGGCCTGCGCGCGCGGCGCCTGTTGGAGCGGGTGCCGACCGGACCCGGCGGTCGCTTGCCGTGGTTTGTGGGGTCAGCCTCCGGGCGGCGTGGCTGTGGGAGCGGCTTGCAGCCGCGATTTGCAACCCATGAGACGCAGCTCTGGCGGCAGGGCTTTTTAGTTTATCCTGGCAACGCTCGTCGATCGCTCTACGCGCGACCTAAACACCCTCTAGGTTCAATCATCAACTGGCAGGTCGTTGCATGTTGGCCCCAATTCATCTCGAGTCGCGGCATCCAGTTCGGACGCGGAGCGGCCCTAGGCGTATCGCTGTTGGCGTTGGCTCGTTCGAGTTTGGTCTCGTGCCGGTCGCTGTGTTGATCCTGCTTGTGCTCGGCGGATGCTCCGGCGGCTCTGACTTGACTGGCTCGTCGATGACCATCAGCGACTGCATGCCACCCGCCAGCGCCGACTCGCGCGACATTCGACGCAACCTGAGCGAGATGCGCGGCACGCCGCTCTGTTATCGCCGCCAGGAGGTGCGCGAAGGCTCGTTTCATTGGGTGTTCCATATTTTGCAACACCGCAAGGCGCCGGACGGGCCATTTTGGGTCCTGCCGCATGATAATGAAGACACTGCTTTTAATGTTGCCGTGCGAGCGGTCATGACCTATGGCGGCGCGCTGCTTGCGATCGATAGCGGCGGACGGCGGCGCTATTTGGGCCAGGATCCGAACCGCAATTTTGGCAGTAGCCCGGAGGAGTCGCGTCTGTGCCATGATCAACGCCGCCCGGGGCCCGGTTACACCGCGGCCGTGCTCGACCATTACAAGGGTCGACGCGGTCCCTACCTGGCCCTGCACAACAATCACGATGGCTGGCGCGGCAACGGCGGCATCGGTACCATCTCGGTGCATCGTGAGTCGTCGTCGCTGCGCGGGTTTCCGGGGCAGGGTGCTGGCCTGTTGCGCGATGAAGACAACCTGGTGTTCATCGCCGGAGCGCGCTCATCGTCGGCGGATGCGGCGGCTCGAAGGCGGATCTCGGTACTGAATGCCGCTGGACTCAATGTGGTGTATAAGCAGGTCGATGGCGGCAATTTTGATTGTTCGCTGTCGGACTACATCGTGCGGCATGGCCTGGGGGATTACTACAACATCGAGGCCGAGTATGGTCATGGTCAAGCCCAGCAGGAGATGATCGACCGGCTGATGCGCACCTTGGGTATCCAGCCGTTGCGCCGGGCCGTCGGCGGATCGCCGTTTCTTGGGGGATAGTGGCCGTTTGTTGGGGGATAGTGGCTAGATTGCCCGAGGGTGCTCAATCTTTGCCGATGCGTCGAGTTTCTGAGACCCGATACAGTGATCCTTGCTGTGCAGCGGCCCTCCGCGCTTGGCTCAGTTGTAGAAACGCACGGGGCAAGCAACACGGCGCCGTGCCCTCGTGACACAGGCGCGATGACTGAGAAAGACCAAAGAAGGCTTTAATAATGTCGCTGAGAACACTCTACTCGACCCCCGGGGGCCTGGTTCTTGGCGTCTTGCTGGCCTTGCTCTTCCCGTCCGGTGCGGTCTTCGTGGGCTGGCTCGGCGACATTTTTCTGTCGCTGCTGAAGGTGTTGATCTTGCCGCTGATCCTGGTCTCGATCTATTGCGCCTTGGCCACCGGCCTCGATCTGCGTAGACTCGGCGGGCGAACGCTCGGCTTCTATTTGGCGACTTCGGCCTTTGCCGCACTCCTCGGCACGCTGCTGGGGTTTTTGTTTTCGCGCGGGATCGGGTCGGGTTTGCTGGACTTGGCCCCGGTGGTGCCTGCCGCTGGCGGTGGCTTCGATCTTGATCGATTGGTCGCGAACCTGGTGCCGTCCAATCTGTTTGCGTCCCTGGCGGATGGTAACATCCTGCACATCGTCGTCATCGCCATCTTCGCCGCGCTTGCCGCGCGCGCGCTCGACGCGCCGCGGCGCCAGTGGCTTGCCGATGGTGCCGATGCCGCCAATGCCCTGCTGATGCAGATGCTCGGGGCGCTGTTGCGGCTGGCGCCGGTCGGTATCGCCGCTTTGGTCTATGCGAGCTTGGCCGGCATGGATTGGCCGGGGGTGTTCGCGCTGCGGCCCTTCGTCTGGGCGGTGTTGGCGGCAGCGGTGCTACATGCGGCGCTGTTTCTGCCTTTGTTGCTTTACCTGGTGAGCGGGCGTGGGCCGTTCGGCTTTTTTCTGCAGGTCCGCGCCGCCCTGGCCACCGCTCTAGCCACCGCATCGAGCTCCGCCACCTATCCGGTCTCCAAGCAGGTGCTGGAAACCAACGCAGGCGTCAGTCCGCGGACCGCCAGCTTTACGCTACCGCTAGGCGCGACGCTGAACATGGACGGTTCGGCCCTGTATCAGTCGGTCCTTCTGCTGTTCATGGCGCAGTTGGCGGGCGTCGAGGTGACCTTGTCGCAGGCCCTGATGATCGTGCTGTTGACCATGGCGTCAAGCGCCGGCACCGCCGGTATCCCCGGCGGGGGCATCGCGATGATGGCCTTCATGCTGAACATGCTCGGTCTGCCGCAGACCTATTTGGCGCTTTATCTGGTCGTGGATCGTTTCTTTGACTATCCGATCACCGCGCTCAACGTTTGGGGTGATCTGGTGGTGTCGGCCGTGGTTGATGCAGCCCCCAGCTCCGCCGCGACAGCCTCGACTTGATCATGGCGCCGCTTCAGGTTCTATGTTCAGTACAGCGTTATTGGAGTCCGTGGTAGGCGACTATCAGGCACCTGCCCGCCCGAAGCGCACGGCTGGGCGAGCCGCATAGCAGGCTGGAAACGGGCGCATGCGCAGGCGTCATCCCTCTGGCGGCGCAGCGCCTGGCGGTGCTGTTACTGGCACGCCAAGGCAGCCCGCCTGCGGCCGCGGTCGCAGGCGCCGCGGCACCGGACGATGGGCGCCGCATCGTCGCCGATTCGCTGAATGGGCGAAGAAGATAGCAAATCCAAGCCACCCTGAGCCTCCCCTCCAGGTGTCGGCGAACGCTGGCCAGGTTCGCCGTGGACAGCCTTTCGGCACGCTGATAAAGGGCAGCCAATCGCTCGCCTTCGGCGCTGAATTGATTTGGCGCAGCTAACTGGCGGATAGCGTCCGCACTGCTCTATTAACTCCCTGATTTTAGTATTACCGCAGCGCGTTTGTCGTTGACGGGTCAGGTGCGGGTGTCTATCGTGTTTGACGCTTGTTGATGACAATTTGTCCTTACACTCCGGGTCGACATTAGGCCCTCAAGTCCGGGAGAAGATCGACGGATGGATGTCTTGCAACGCATCGAAGCAGCCCTTGAGATGGCGGTGTCGAAAGGCATCGGCGACGGTTGTCCGCCGCTGTTGGCTAAGGCGGTCCGCCATGCGGTATTTTCGCCGGGATCGCGGGTACGACCGCGACTCTGCCTCGCCGTTGCCCATGCCTGCGGCGATGATTCGCCCACCGTCTCGGATGCCGCCGCGGCATCGCTCGAACTGCTGCATTGCGCCTCGTTGGTGCATGACGATCTGCCCTGTTTCGACGACGCCGACACGCGCCGTGGTCAGCCGACGGTGCATCGCGCCTATGGCGAGCGTCTGGCGGTGCTGGCCGGCGATGGGCTGATCGTGCTTGCGTTTGAGAATCTGGCCTGGAGCACGCTGCGCCAGCCAGAGCGTCTGGCGCCGCTGAGCATCATCGTCGGTCGCGCGGTTGGGATTAGTCACGGCATCGTTGCCGGCCAGGCTTGGGAGTGCGAGTCGAACGTCGACCTGACCGCTTATCACCGCGAGAAGACCGCCGCGTTGTTCGCCGCCGCGACCGAGGCCGGTGCTGCTGCCGCTGGCATGAATCCGGCGTCTTGGCACACCTTAGGCGAGAACCTGGGCCTGGCCTATCAGGTGGCGGACGATCTGCGCGATGTCGCATCCAGTGCCGAGGAGCTCGGTAAACCGGTGGGGCAGGACGCCGCCCATGATCGCCCAAGCGCGGTCGCGGAGTTGGGTCTGGACGGGGCGGTTGAGCGGCTGATAGGGCTGGTCAACGGCGCGGTCGAATCCATTCCAGACTGTCCCGGCGACGATGACTTGCGCGCGCTCGTGCGCGGCGAGATGCAGCGGCTGTTGCCGGAGCCATTGGCGCAGCGGTTGCGCTGAGCGACCGCGACGCTCCTTGGCCACCAGTGCCTACTTACCACTCCATACTATTAGATAGGACCACAGGTGCAGTTTCCATTCATCGAACGCATGCGCAATTGGCGCGACCGCATGATGTCCACCGCCGGGTTTCAGCGCTGGGCGGCCGATTTCCCGTTGACCAGGCGGGTGGCCGGGCGTCGTGCGCGGGAGTTGTTCGATATCACCGCCGGTTTCGTCTATTCGCAGATCCTCTACGCCTGCGTCGAGCTTGATCTGTTTGACAAGCTGGCCGGCGGTCCGCTAACGGCAGCGGAGTTGGCCGGTCCCATGGGCATGTCTGAGGTCCGTGCCGAGCGTCTGCTTCGCGCGGCCGTGGCCATTGAGTTGTTGGAGCGCCGTGGCCCCGACCGCTTTGGGTTAGGCAGACATGGTATCGCAATGCCGGGTAATCCGGGCATCGCCGCGATGGTCAAGCACCACCGCATGCTGTATCGCGACCTGGCCGACCCGCTGGCCCTGTTCCGCGGCGAGGTCGAACAGACCGAGCTCGGGCGCTATTGGTCCTATGCCGGCTCGTTGGACCCAGCAGCCGACGGCGAAGATCGAGTGGCCGAATACAGCACCTTGATGACGGCTTCGACTGGCTTCGTCGCCGAGGATACCCTGGACGCCTATTCGTTGCGCGATCACAAGTGCCTGATGGACGTTGGCGGAGGCGAGGGGCGTTTTCTGGTGCAGGCTGGCGAGCGCTGGCCGCACCTGGATCTGATGCTGTTCGATCTGCCAGCGGTTGCGGAGCGCGCCACGCGCAACTTCGAGCAGGCCGGGCTAGCAGCGCGTGCACGCGCTGTGGGCGGCAATATTAAGGCCGATGCCTTGCCCAAGGGTGCCGATATCATCTCGCTGGTTCGCGTGATCCTCGATCACAACGACGACGGCGCCATGATGATCCTGCGTGCGGTGCGTGCCGCGCTGCCAGAGGAGGGCACGCTGCTGGTCACCGAGCCGATGTCCGAAACGCCTGGTGCCGAGTCTGTCGGCGATGCCTACTTTGGCCTGTATCTGTTGGCCATGGGTAGTGGTCGCACGCGGCCGCCGAGAGAGCTGAAGGCGATGTTGCGCGAGGCTGGCTTCAATCAGGTCCGGCTGGTGCGCACGCGCCGACCGCTACAGACCCGGCTGCTGATCGCCAAGGCGGCCTGAGCTGCGACTAGATTGCTTGAGGGCGCCAAATGTTCGCGGTTGAGTCAAGTTTTCTAGTGAGAGGAATTGTTGCCGCCGAAGGGCTAAGGGCCAAAGATCAGCATTGCGCGATCGCGCTGCACGGCGACCCTCGGCGCTTGGCCCACTTCAATTCACGCAGGGGTCAAGTCGCAGGGCACCATGCTCTTGCCGGGCTGAGACATCGCCTTGCTAGCCCGGTCTTTCGGCTCTCTTGATCTAGATCAGAAGTGGAAACGAAGGTTGACACTTCGACTGTAAATATTTATTGACATCTTCGCTGGTCAAGCTAGACTGACACTACGTTATCGAAGCCCAGCATTGATTTTTGGGCGAGACAGAACAGCAACTCAAACTGACTTTAAACTGACTGACACCGAGCCTGATTTCGTGACTACCTCCATCACCATGTCCGCCCTTGCCGTCGTGCTTGAAGAGCCGCGGCGTCTGGGCGTCGAGCGGCTCAGCCTGACGCCGCCGACAGCGATGGACTGCGTCGTCGACGTTGCCTGGAGTGGCATCAGCACAGGTACCGAGCGTCTGCTCTGGTCCGGGCGCATGCCGCCGTTTCCGGGCATGGGCTATCCGCTGGTGCCGGGCTATGAGTCGGTCGGTCGAGTGGTAGAGGCTGGTGTCGACAGTGGACGCCGCGTTGGCGACTGGGTGTTCGTGCCCGGCGCGCGTTGCTACGGCGAAGTTCATGGTCTGTTCGGCGGTGCCGCATCGCGTGTCGTCGCCGCTGGCGCCAAGCTGCTGCCGATCCCCGCTAGCCTCGGTGAGCAGGGCGTATTGATGGCGCTGGCCGCCACCGCCTATCACGCTGGCAGTGGCAACCACGCCGACGGCACCCCCAAGACGCAGCCGGACCTGATCATCGGTCATGGTGTGCTGGGGCGTTTGCTGGCCCGCATTGCGGTTGCCCACGACGTGCCGCCGCCGGTGGTTTGGGAGACCAACCCCCTGCGTGCCGAAGGCGCCATGGGCTACGACGTCGTCGACCCAGCCGGTGATAGTCGCCGCGACTATCGCGCCATCTACGACGTGAGCGGTGACGGCTCGCTGCTTGATTCGCTGATCGGGCGTCTTGCTCCCGGCGGTGAGATCGTGCTGGCAGGTTTCTACGAGGCGCCGCTGTCATTCAATTTTCCGCCGGCCTTCATGCGCGAACTGCGGCTGCGGGTCGCGGCCGAGTTCCGCGAGCCCGATCTGGCCGCGGTCAAAGCGCTGGTCGAGGCCGGACGCCTGTCTTTTGACGGTCTGATCACCCACCGAAGCCAACTCGCCGACGCGGCGGCCGCGTACGAGACGGCCTTCAATGATCCGACCTGCCTAAAAATGATTCTTGATTGGAGTGGAGCGAATGGGTAACTCAGCGGCCAATACCGCCACTGCTGTTAACGCCAATGCCTTGGAGGCCAATGCCGTTAACGTCGGGCTGCCGGCGCAGGAGACCCCGGCATCGGCGGCGGCTACCAAACAGACGCAGATTATCGCGATCTACGGCAAGGGCGGTATCGGCAAGAGTTTTACCCTGTCAAACCTCTCTTACATGATGGCGCAGCAGGGCAAGAAGGTGCTGCTGATCGGCTGTGACCCCAAGAGCGACACCACCACGCTGTTATTCGGTGGCAAGGCGTGCCCGACCATCATTGAGACCTCGTCGAAGAAAAAGGCGGCCGGTGAGTCGGTACAGATCGGTGATGTCTGTTTCATGCGCGATGGCGTATTCGCGATGGAGCTGGGCGGACCCGAGGTCGGTCGCGGCTGCGGTGGGCGCGGCATCATCCACGGCTTCGAATTGCTGGAGAGCCTCGGCTTTCACGAATGGGATTTCGACTATGTGCTGCTCGACTTCCTCGGCGACGTAGTCTGCGGTGGCTTCGGTCTGCCGATCGCCCGCGACCTGTGTCAGAAGGTCATCGTCGTCGGCTCCAACGATCTGCAATCGCTGTACGTGGCCAATAACGTTTGTTCCGCGGTCGAATACTTCCGCGGACTCGGCGGCAACGTTGGCGTGGCCGGTATCGTCATCAACAAAGATGACGGCACCGGCGAGGCGCAGGCCTTCGCCGAGGCGGTCGGCATCCCTGTGCTCGCAGCGATCCCCGCGGACGAAGACATTCGTCGTAAGAGCGCGAATTACCAGATCATCGGCAAGCCCGGTGGCCAGTGGGCCCCGCTGTTTGACGAGCTTGGCATCAACGTTGCTGATGCGCCGCCGATACACCCGAAGCCCCTGTCTCAGGATGGGCTGCTGAATCTGTTCGCCAGCGACGCGGTGGGCCGCGACGTGGTGCTGCAACCCGCGACTGTCGAGGACATGTGTGGTAAGTCGACTAGCGACAAGCCATCCCTCGAAGTCATCTACGACGAAGTCTGATCGAGTCCGTTCTTATGCAGGCCAAGGTGCTCTACATGTCCGGGAACGAGTCCGGCTCCAAGCGCGAAGGCGCCGTTGGGGGCAGCGCGACCGAAGTCGTCTACGACGATGCCGGTGCCGCTGTGCTGGCGAATGCGCCTTCCGCTAAGGATCAAACCGCCGCGACCACGGACGCTGCCGGTTCGGAGCCTCGCCCGCAACAGGGTGGGGTTGCTCCGGGCGCCGAGCAGGCGCAGGTTGTCGGCGACGGTGCCGGCTGTCATGCTGGCGCCGCCGAGTTACGTCGAGCCGCGGAAGCCGCGGGTCAGAGCGAGTTGCTGCAACGCTATGCCGCCGACTATCCCGCGGGTCCACATGATCAGCCCCAGAGCATGTGCCCAGCCTTCGGGTCTCTTCGCGTCGGACTGCGCATGCGCCGCACCGCCACTGTGCTTTGCGGCTCGGCGTGCTGTGTTTATGGGCTGACCTTTACGTCCCACTTCTACGGCGCCAAGCGCTCGGTCGGCTATGTGCCGTTCGACTCCGAGACCCTGGTCACCGGTAAGCTGTTTGAGGACGTCCGCGAGGCGGTGTACAAGCTCGCCGACCCGGAAAACTACGACGCGGTCATCGTCATCAATCTTTGTGTGCCGTCCGCCTCCGGCGTGCCGCTGCGGCTACTGCCGAAGGAGATTGACGGCGTGCGCATCATCGGCATCGACGTGCCGGGCTTCGGCGTTCCGACGCACGCCGAGGCCAAGGATGTGCTTTCAGGTGCCATGCTCAAGTTCGCCCGTGGTGAGGCCGAGTCCGGCCCGGTGCTGGCGCCGCGCGGCGGTCGTAACGAGAAGCCCACGATCACCCTGCTGGGCGAGATGTTTCCGGCTGATCCCGTTGGCATCGGCATGCTGTTGGAGCCCCTGGGGCTTGCTGCCGGGCCGGTCGTGCCGACGCGCGAATGGCGTGAGCTCTATGCCGCGTTGGACTGCACCGCGGTCGCCGCGATCCATCCCTACTACACCGCGTCCATTCGCGAGTTTCAGAGCGCCGGGCGTGCCATCGTCGGCTCCGCGCCCGTTGGTTACGACGGCACCGCCGCTTGGCTCGATGCCATCGGCAAGGCCTGCAACGTTGCCGAGGGCAAGATTGCAGCGGCCAAAAATACCTTCCTGCCAATGATCCGCGGCGCACTGGCCAAGATGCCTATCGACGGCACCATCACGCTGTCCGGCTACGAGGGTTCGGAATTGCTGGTGGCGCGGTTGTTGATCGAAAGCGGCGCGAACCTGCCCTATGTTGGCACCGCCGCACCCAAGACGCAGTGGTCCGACCCGGACCGTGAATGGCTTGAGGCCCGAGGAGTGACGGTGCAGTTTCGCGCCTCGCTGGAGCAGGACAAGTCCGCCGTGGACGCCATCAAGCCGGACCTCGCGATCGGCACGACGCCCGTCGTGCAGCATGCCAAGCAGCTTTCGATCCCGGCCCTGTATTTCACAAATCTGATCTCGGCGCGTCCGCTGATGGGCGCCGCCGGTGCCGGCTCTCTCGCGCAGGTGGTTAACGCTGCACTGGCCAGCAAGGACCGGTTTACTCGTATGACCACATTCTTCGACGGTGTCGGTAGCGGCGAGACCGCGGGCGTCTGGGATCGTAAGCCTGAGCCACGCCCGGCAAAGACCCCGCTATCAGCCAGGCGCGTTGCCGTGAAGGCGATGCCCGCCGATGGAGGCAAGGTCTGATGCTGATCCAAGACCTTGATCGCGCTGGCGGCTACTGGGGCTCGGTGTATGTCTTCACCGCGGTGAAGGGGATGCAGGTCATCATCGACGGTCCGGTGGGCTGCGAGAATCTGCCGGTCACTGCCGTGCTGCACTACACCGACGCGCTGCCACCGCACGAGTTGCCGGTGGTCGTGACCGGCCTTGGTGAACAAGAGTTAGGCCAAGAAGGCACCGAAGGCGCCATGCGCCGCGCCTTCGCGACGCTGGATCAAACCAAGCCCGCCGTGGTTGTGACCGGATCGATTGCCGAGATGATCGGCGGTGGCGTGACGCCGACCGGCACCGGCATCCAACGTTTCCTACCGCGCACTATCGACGAGGACCAGTGGCAGAGCGCCGATCGCGCCATGGTCTGGCTCTGGACGCAGTACGGCAACAAGGCCGACAAGATGCCGAAGGCCCGCAACCAAGGCGACAAGCCACGCGTGAACATCGTCGGCCCGATCTACGGCATGTTCAACACCTGGTCCGACCTGGCCGAAATCCGCCGCCTGATTGAAGGTATCGGCGCCGAAGTCAACCTGACCTTCCCGTTAGGTACGCATTTGGATGACGTCCCGCGTCTGGTCGATGCCGATGTCAATGTCTGCCTATACCGCGAGTTCGGTCGCAAGCTCTGCGAAGCGATGGGACGGCCCTACCTACAGGCGCCGATCGGTCTGCACAGCACAACCTCCTTCCTGCGCGCGCTCGGTGAGTTGCTAGGTCTGGACCCGGAGCCCTTTATTGAGCGTGAGAAGCACACCACGATCAAGCCGATCTGGGACCTGTGGCGCTCGGTCACGCAAGACTTCTTCGGGACCGCCAGCTTTGGCATCGCGGCTACCGAGACCTACGCCCGAGGCGTGCGCCATTTCCTGGAGCAGGAAATGGGGCTGCCCTGCAATTTCGCCTTCGCCCGCCGTCCTGGCAGCAAGCCAGACAACGATGCGGTGCGCGCGGCGATTCATGACAACACGCCGCTGATCATCTTCGGTGGCTACAACGAGCGGATGTATCTGGCCGAGGCCGGCGGACGCGGGACCTTTATCCCAGCGTCGCTGCCCGGAACCATCATCCGCCGCCATACCGGCACGCCGTTCATGGGCTATTCAGGTGCGACCTATCTGATCCAAGAGGTCTGCAACGCGCTGTTCGACGCACTGTTCAACATTCTTCCGCTCGGCACCGATCTGGACAAGGTCGAGGCAACGCCATCGCGGCTTCACCGGGAATTGCCCTGGGATGACGACGCGAAGCAATTGCTCGACAGGATTCTCGAATCCGTCCCGGTGCTCACCCGCATCTCGGCCGCCAAGCAATTGCGCGACGCCGTCGAAAGTGCCGCCCGTGCGGCCGGTGAGGAGCGGATAACGGTTTCGCGCGTATCCGAGACACGAGACGCGCAACGCGGAGGACGTGCCGCATGACCCGCCCCATGCAACGGACGGTCGAGTGGTTTGTTACCGCGATTCGAGGCTTTCGTGATGGCACGCAAGTGCGTTCCCCACGGCGGCCAAATGCTTGCCAGGCACCGTCGTTGTCGCTCCCGAGACAACTGTTCGATAGGGTTGCGATAGCGGGACCCTATCGACGCACTAACGGCGCCGACGGCCTGACGAGCCTGTGTAACTGACTGGTGTAACTGACTGGAGGGTTAACCCATGGCAAACGACAAGAGCATTACTGGCCTGAGCGACGAAGAAGCCCAGGAATTCCATGGCATTTTTGTGCAGAGCATGACCGGTTTCTTCGGCGTGGTGGTATTCGCGCATCTGCTTGCTTGGTTGTGGCGTCCCTGGCTGTAAGCCATCGCTCGCCGATTAGGTTTTTTCCGCGTCGTTGCTCGCTGTTGACGACGCATCTGTCCTGACATGATTTAGGAGTTACGGCATGAACGACAAACTGTACAAACTTTGGTTGATCATCCAACCCAGCACCGCGCTGATTGGCCTGGCGGCATTCCTCGCCGTCCTCGGCCTGGTCATCCACATGATTTTGCTCAGCACCACCGATTTCAATTGGCTGGAAGATGGCATGCCCGCCGTCTCTGTAGCGCCGGCTGCGCAAGTGGCACCGCAGCAGATGTAACGGCCAGTTCAAATGCCGACGGCTTTGGTGTTTCGGTGCCTGCCGTCGCTAAGCTTGCTACGAGGAGGCCGCCTCGCAGCGCGCCTTCCAAGCAGAGGAATCTAAAATGGCCATGCTGAGTTTTGAAAAAAAATACCGCGTACGCGGCGGTACCTTGGTGGGGGGGGACCTGTTTGACTTCTGGGTGGGGCCGTTCTACGTCGGCTTCTTCGGGATCACCACAGTCTTCTTCGCCACGCTCGGTACCTTGTTGATCGTCTGGGGTGCGGCCATGGGGCCCACCTGGAACCTCTGGCGGATTAATATCGCTCCGCCGGATCTGAGCTACGGCCTTGGAATGGCCCCACTGGCGGCAGGCGGGTTGTGGCAGATCATTACGATCTGTGCCATCGGCGCCTTCGTATCATGGGCGCTACGTCAGGTCGAGATCTCGCGCAAGCTTGGAATGGGGCTGCATGTGCCCTTTGCCTTCGCCTTCGCGATCCTTGCCTATGTCACCCTGACCGTTATTCGGCCGGTGCTGATGGGTGCATGGGGCCACGGCTTCCCGTATGGCATCTTCAGCCACCTGGATTGGGTGTCGAACGTCGGCTACCAGTACCTGCACTTCCATTACAACCCGGCGCACATGCTGGCTATCACGTTCTTCTTCACGAACGCATTGGCCTTGGCCCTGCATGGATCGCTGATTCTGTCGATGACGAATCCTGCCAAGGGTGAGGCCGTCAAGACCGGTGAGCACGAGAATACCTATTTCCGCGATCTCATCGGCTATTCAATCGGTGCACTTGCCATCCACCGCTTGGGTTGGTTCTTGGCCATTAATGCCGCCTTCTGGAGCGCCGTCTGCATCGTGCTGAGCGGACCGTTCTGGACTCGTGGTTGGCCGGAATGGTGGAACTGGTGGCTTGAGCTGCCGATCTGGTAATAGAGGACACACCAACATGGCTGAATATCAAAATATCTTTACGCGGGTGCAAGTCCGCGAGCCGGCCTACCCCGGTGTTGAACTGCCCAAGGGCGAACTGCCCCGGCTCGGCAAGCCAGGCTTCAACTACTGGATTGGTAAGTTCGGCGATGCCCAGATCGGTCCGATCTACTTGGGTTGGGCAGGCATTGCGTCCTTGATCTGTGGCTTCGTGGCCTTCGAGATCATTGGCCTCAATATGCTGGCCTCGGTCAACTGGAACCCGATCGAGTTCGTCAAGAATCTATTCTGGTTGGCGCTTGAGCCGCCACCGCCTGCTTATGGGCTCAGCATCCCGCCGCTCGGTGACGGTGGCTGGTGGCTGATGGCCGGGTTCTTCCTGACCCTGTCTATCCTGCTCTGGTGGCTGCGGACCTATCAGCGTGCCATCGCGCTTGGTACCGGTACTCACGTTGCATGGGCTTTCGCGGCAGCAATCTTCTTCTATCTGACCTTGGGCTTTATCCGCCCGCTGTTGATGGGGAGTTGGGGTGAGGCGGTGCCATTCGGTATCTTCCCGCATCTGGACTGGACGGCTGCGATCTCGATCCGCTACGGCAACTTCTACTACAACCCGTTCCATGCGCTTTCCATCGCCTTCCTTTACGGCTCTGCCGTACTCTTCGCGATGCATGGCGGAACCATCTTGGCCGCATCGCGCTACGGTGCCGATCGTGAAATCGATCAAATCACCGATCGTGGCACCGCGGCCGAGCGTGCTGCCTTGTTATGGCGCTGGACCATGGGCTTCAACGCCACAATGGAATCCATCCATCGCTGGGCATGGTGGTTTGCGGTTCTGACCGTCATTACCGCTGGTATCGGTATCCTGTTGACCGGTACGGTCGTCGAGAACTGGTATCTGTGGGGCGTCAAGCACGGCATGGTCGCCCCATACCCGTCCGAGTTGACCGTTCAAGATCCCACCCTGTTGCAGGGGGTCTCGCAATGAAAATATTTGACAGCAAATCGCTTGTCCTCGCTGCATTGGGCGCTTCTGCGTTACTTGCCGGTTGCGAGATGCCGCCCCCCGATACTGTCCAGAATGGCTATCGTGGGCTGCAGATGCAGACCAACTACAACCCGCGCCTGTTGCAGGAGTCGCTGGATGCGAACATCCCGCCGGAGCCGATCCCAGCGGCGGCGCCGGGTGGCCCGAAGGCCAAGGACCTATACAAGAACGTACAGGTGCTCGGTGAGTTGAGCGTAGGCGAGTTCAATCGTCTGATGGTCGCTCTGACAACCTGGGTTGCTCCCGAACAGGGCTGCTACTATTGCCATGTGAACGAGGGCTTCGAATACGACGGCATCTACACCAAGGTCGTTTCGCGTCGCATGATTCAGATGACGCAGACAACCAACGCCAACTGGAAGGATCATGTGGCTGATACCGGTGTCACCTGCTACACCTGCCATCGTGGCAATCCGGTGCCGCAGTATGTCTGGACATCGGACCCAGGTCCGGGTCAGCCGTCGATGCTTGCGCCCACGGGTCAAAATATCCCATCCAAGACCGTGGCCTATTCGTCCTTGCCTTATGATCCTTTCACTCCGTTCTTGTCCCAAGACAATGACATTCGGGTGATTGGCGATACAGTGTTACCTCAGGGTAATCGGAGATCGATCAAGCAGGCGGAATGGACCTACGGGCTCATGATGCACATGTCCGACTCGCTCGGAGTGAACTGCACCTACTGCCACAATACGCGGTCGTTCTACTCTTGGGATCAGAGCGCGCCGGCTCGTACCACCGCTTGGTATGCGATCCGCCACGTTCGGGAGATGAATAACGACTATGTCACGCCGCTTGGCGAGATTCTGCCGGACACCCGTAAAGGCCCGCTTGGAGATCCCTATAAGATCTACTGCACGACCTGTCATCAGGGTGCCTACAAGCCGCTCTATGGGGCGCCGATGTTGAAGGACTATCCGTCTCTGGCGCAACCGCTGACGGCGGCTGAACCTGAGGCCAACGAAGCGCCAGCCGCCGACGCTGCAACCGAAGCGCCCGCGGTGGAGGTACAGGCGATGGCCGCGCCTGCCGAGGAAGCCGCGGTTTCCGATGCGCCGCCGGCAGAAGAAGTGCAGACGGCAGAAGCCCCAGCAAAAGCCCCAGCGGAAGCCGGGGCAGCGTCTGACGAAGCGGCGCAGGCAGCGCCCGCGGCGGCTGAGATGCAGTATCCGCCGCCAGCGATGATGCAGTATCCGCCGGCCCCGCTTGTGTATCCGCCGGCCCCGGCTCCTCGATAGGACCAATCGGGTGAGGGACCACCCTGTCCTTAGCGGACAGTCGTCACGGCCGAAAGGTCAAACTAGATCATTTAGAGGTAATACCAATGGCTGAAGCAAAAAGCATCACCGGACTGAGCGAAGAAGAGGCTCAGGAATTTCACGGCATCTTCATGCAAAGCATGACAGGCTTTCTCGGTGTTGCGGCATTCGCACATCTGCTGGCGTGGCTCTGGCGTCCCTGGCTGTAACAACAGCCTAGGCACGTTATAACCAACCGGGGCGATCGACTCGTGTCGACGCTCCCCGTTCTCCCACGGAGTACACCGATGTTTAGAATTTGGAAGCTCTTCGATCCGCGCCGCACCCTGATGAGCTTATTTAGCTTTCTTGCGGTATTGGCGCTGTTTATCCATCTGATTTTGCTGATGTCCGCCGACTTCAATTGGCTCACCACATCGAAGGCCGTCGCACCGGTCTCGCAGATGACGGCGATGCCACCGGCGCGCAACATCAACTAAGAGGTTTTGCCCCATGTCCGTCCTTAGCGCTTACGTGGCAGGCTGGCAGGGTGCATCCGCCTCAAGACCCGATGACGTTGGGTTGACCATCTAGCGTCGCACCGCCCTGTTGGGCAACCCCGCCGTGGGGGATCACCGCGGTAAGCGGCCATATGGCCTAGTATGCAAACTGGAGGTTAATTCCATGGCTGAGAAAAGCATCACCGGATTGAGCGAAGAAGAGGCCCAAGAATTTCATGGCATCTTCGTGCAGAGTATGACCGGCTTTCTCGGTGTCGCGGCATTCGCGCACCTGCTGGCATGGCTGTGGCGTCCCTGGCTGTAAAGCCTAGCCCTTCCGAAAAACGTCGTTAATTTTTGGGAAGCTTGCTAATACCTGCGGCGTCCCACTCAATGCATAGGAGAACACTCATGCATAAGCTTTGGCAGATTTTCGATCCGCGTCGGACCCTGGTTGCCCTTGCCGGTTTCCTCGCGGTTCTGGCACTGTTGATCCATTTCATTCTGCTCAGCACCGCTGATTTCAACTGGCTCGGCGATGGCATCCCACCGATCTCGGCCCAGATCCTGTCGCAGGTTGACTCGATCGTCTGATCCCGGTTCGCCCTGAACCGGCGGCGGAACGGGGTCGGCGCATCGTCGGCTCCGTTACCGCATGTTTAATGCGAAGAAGACAGCCCTGCGCTGTCTTCTTCGCGTCTGGCTTAGCGACGGCAAAAGCCTATCAAATTTCGCCATGTTTCTTTGACCGACGACAAGGTCTTAGGTCGCTGTCATTCGGCCAATTGCACTAACATTATCCGCTGTTGCCCAATCAGCTGGATGCAGAAAAATGCCCCATCAGCCGTCCGCGTTAGCCGCCACCCCCTATCCCCTCCTCAGCCGCATCGACGACCCCGCCGACCTGCGCGCCCTGAGCAATGAGGAGCTCGGCAAACTCGCCGTTGAGCTGCGGGCATTTCTGATCGACAGCG
>Ga0207419_1000442_pt1 | contig 36223 bp, 22 predicted proteins | sample ElkSloMetagenome_4_FD_184723 | JGI IMG/M metagenome (GOLD analysis project Ga0207419, IMG submission 184723) | Hot spring microbial communities from Elkhorn Slough, Monterey Bay, USA - MD2A (version 2) | ecosystem: Environmental > Aquatic > Marine > Intertidal zone > Estuary: Microbial mat ...
GCATACCTATGGTAGGAGTAGTAGTTTATCCTCAACCAGGCAGTAACACCATTGAAATCATGGATGAATTTTATCGCCGGGTTGAAAGCATCAAAAAAGATCTTCCCGCGGATATTGAACTAGGCGTAGGTTTTGATCTAACTGAATATATTCGACAATCTATTGACGAGGTACAGCAAACTATAATCTTAGCCTTTATCCTGGTGGTACTGATCATCTTTGCATTTCTGCGCGACTGGCGTACTACCATAATTCCGGTAGTTACTATTCCAATTTCTTTAATAGGTGCTTTCTTTATTATGTATTTGGCCGACTTTTCTATCAATGTGCTTACGCTACTTGGTATAGTGCTGGCCATAGGTTTGGTAGTAGACGATGCCATTGTAGTATTGGAAAACATTTATACTAAAATAGAAGAAGGCATGAACCCCAAAGATGCAAGCCTGGAAGGAGCAAAGGAAATCTTCTTTGCTGTAATATCCACTACCGTAGCTTTGGCATCTGTATTTTTACCCGTTATATTTTTACAGGGATTAACCGGCCGGCTTTTCCGCGAATTTGGTATCGTGGTGGCTGGAGCTGTAATCATTAGTTCATTTGTGGCACTATCCCTGGCGCCTATGCTTTGCAGCAAAATTTTGAAACATAGAGAAAAGAAACCCTGGATTTATCGATTTTCCGAGCCATTTTTTATAAGAATAAATAAATGGTACAACTCTTCTTTGGAGACTTTCATGCAAAGCAGATGGTTGGCTTTTCCGATTATGGCTATTTCATTTGGCTTAATTATTTTAATAGGCATTAGTATTCCTTCAGAACTGGCACCACTAGAAGATAGAGCTCAATTTTATGCTTTTGCCAGTGGCCCTGAAGGAGCTACTTTTGAATACATGGATGAATATGTAGATTCTTTGATCGTACTGGCCAAGCAAGAAATCCCCGAAGCATCTTCCATTATTACCGTTACCTCTCCGGGTTTTGGTTCTTCCAGTTCAATTAATTCTGCTTTTATGCGAGTCATATTATCAGATGCAGAAGAAAGGGATCGAAGCCAATCAGCAATTGCCAGTACTTTCAGACAAAAAGTTGCTGAATTTACCAAGGCACGAGCTTTTGTTTCTGAACCTCAATCCATTGGTAGCAGAAGAAGTGGATTGCCTATTCAATATGTGATACAAGCGCCAAACCTGGAAAAGCTAAAAGATGTGCTTCCGGAATTTTTATTGCAAGCCAGCCAAGATCCCACATTCAATTTCGTGGATGTGGATTTAAAATTTAATAAGCCTGAAATCAGGATTGAAATAGATAGAGAAAAGGCAAGAAAACTGGGAGTATCGGTACGTGACATTGCTCAAACGCTTCAGTTGGGTTTCAGTGGTCAACGGTTTGGCTATTTTATCATGAATGGTCAACAATATCAGATCATTGGTCAGGTAGACCGGCAAAACCGGAATGAACCTTTTGATTTGCAATCGTTGTATGTAAAAAACAATCGCGGATCATTAATTCAACTGGATAATTTGGTGATGATGGAAGAACAGAGTACACCACCCCAGCTTTTTAGATTTAATCGGTATGCTTCAGCTACAATATCTGCCAGTTTGGTAGATGGCCAAACCATTGGTGATGGCATAGCTGCTATGGATCGTGTAAAAAATCAAGTATTGGATGATACATATGCCACATCTCTGGATGGTACATCAGCTGAATTTCAAGAAAGTTCTTCCAGCCTCTTTTTTGCTTTTGTTTTTGCCATTATTTTAATTTACCTGGTATTATCGGCTCAGTTCGAAAGTTTTCGTGACCCGCTCACAATCATGTTTACAGTACCTTTGGCTATTGCTGGTGCATTGTTTAGCCTGATATTATTCAATGAAACGCTGAATATTTTCAGTCAAATAGGGATGATCATGCTGGTAGGACTGGTGACTAAAAATGGTATTTTGATCGTAGAATTTGCCAATCAGCGTAAAGCACGTGGCATGACTGTAAAGGAAGCAATAATTGGAGCAGCTGAATCTCGTTTCAGACCGATATTAATGACCAGCTTATCTACTATTTTAGGAATTTTGCCAATTGCACTGGCCCTGGGTGCCGGTGCTGAAAGCCGGGTGTCTATGGGAATTGCCGTTATTGGCGGTTTAATATTTGCTACCATTTTAACCCTGTATATTATTCCAGCTATTTATTCTTACCTAAGTAGTAGTGAAAAAAGATTGGCCCGATTTTAAATATTGACAATCAAATAATGAAAAAATTTACTTTTATTGTAGCTTTTATTTCTTTGTATTTATCATTAAGTGCCCAGGACACTTTGAAACTTGAAGAAGCTATTAATCTTGGTCTTGAGTATAATTTTGACATAAAGCTGGCAGAAAACCAGACAAGAATAGCGGCCAACAATCATAGTTTAGGAAATGCCGGATTTTTACCCCGGGCCGATTTGAATGGGAGCGTTGGCTGGACGCGGGAAAATACCAATTTTGAATTTGCCACCGGGGAGGAGCAATCAAGAGACGGGGCTAAATCAAGAAACATTAATGCAAATGCTGTAGCCAATTGGGTGGTTTTCGATGGTGGCCGCATGTTTCATACTTTGGAAAAACTTAATCAATTAAAAATAGCTGAAAACCTGGAAACAGCTCGTGTAATTGAAAGTATTGTGGCTGACCTTACGGATGCCTATTATCTGGTAGTGCTCAATCAGGCTCGAAGAGAGGTGCTTATAAATAATTTGCGACTCTCAAAGCAGAGGATAGATATATCAAAAGCAAAATACAATATTGGTAAAGCCTCAAAACTTGAATATCTTGCTGCCCAAGTAGATTATAATGAAGATACCTCGGCACTAGTCAATCAAGTACAAGCCCTATATGAAGCTAAAGTAAATTTGAACATAATAATGGGAATAGATGTAAGTGAGAATTATAATGTAGAATCAGCAATAGAAGTAAATGCGGACTTAGATGAAGAGAAGCTTAAAGATGATATGTATTATAATAATACACAACTGAAAATAAGTGAGCGTCAGGAAAATATAGCGTCTCTTGAAATAGAAGAAATAAGAGCAGAAAATTATCCTCAGTTAAATTTGAATCTTGGATATGAAATTAACAGAGTAAATGCCGAAGCTGGTTTTATTTTGAGTAGGCGTTCGATGGGTTTTAATTATGGCGCATCTGCTACATGGAATATATTCAATGGATTAAATCTTCATCGCAGAAAACAAAATGCCGAAATTCAAAAACAAAATGCAGAAATAGCCACCTCTCAACTCAACCAAAACCTGCATGCACAATTTATCAAACGATATTCGGAATATGCAAGCAGTTTAGTGCTGCTGCAAATGGAACAAGAAAACCTGGCAGTAGCAAAGGAGAATGCCGATATAGCCCTGGATCGTTATAACATCGGTAATACGAATGCCCTGGAACTGAGGGAAGCTCAACAAAACCTGGTGGATGCAGAAAGCCGCCTGCTTAACGCTGCATATACTGTAAAAATAGCAGAAACCGAACTATTGCGATTAAGCGGGCAACTGGTTAATTTCTATTAATAATTTATTCGGCATTTAAAGCGGTTTCTTTCTTAATAGCCATTTCAGCTTTTACCAGCATTTTATCTACAGAACTAACTTCTATAAATGACGCCCCGTGAGTAGGACCAAAGTTACCGGCTATTACCACAACTAAGTCCTCCCCTTGCACCCTGCCGGCCGATCTTAAACTTTTAATAGCTTCAAATATAAATTCTTCATTGCTCACGTGCTGAGGAGGCATATAGTTGGTAAATGCACCGTAAACTAAGGCCAGCTCTCTCATTACCCGCTTGTCGTAACATTGTGCAAATATCATTTTTGGTCCTCTATAAGCAGATAGCCCACGAATGGTTCTACCTGAACTTGTGTCTGCAATAATAGCTTGCGCGTTGAGATCAACCGCGGCCTTCATAGCAGAATAGGTGAGGTAGGCAGTTATTTCTGTATTTAATACTTTGTAGGAAGTTTCCCGTATACCTGTAAGAGATTTCTCTACTTCCATGGCTATATTGGCCATCGTTTCAAGTGCTTTTACCGGGTATTTACCGTAAGCTGTTTCACCACTGAGCATTACCGCGTCAGTGCCATCATATATTGCATTGGCTACATCACTTATTTCAGCACGTGTGGGCCTGGGGTTTTCTATCATTGAATGTAGCATTTGAGTAGCGGTAATTACTACTTTCCTGTATTCTATTGCTTTCTGGATCATGCATTTTTGTACCCCTGGTATTCGCTCCTGCGGTATTTCTACTGCTAAATCTCCCCTGGCTACCATTATACCATAGGTGTGTTCCAATATCTCATCAATATTATCAACTCCTTGCTGGTTCTCAATTTTAGCAATAATTTTTATAGCACTCTTACGCTTATCTAATATTTCTTGTATAGCCAACACGTCCTCTTTGTGTCTTACAAAAGAATGTGCAATAAAATCTAAATCATTATCAATAGCAAAATGGATATAGCCTATGTCTTTTTTACTCAGGGCTGGTAATTTTACGTGTACAGCTGGTATATTAACACTTTTTCTACCTTCAATAAAACCTTGATTCAATACCTCACAAAGCAATTTGTCCCCTTCTCTATCCAATACGTTAAGTTCCAGACTGCCATCATCAATCAAAATTTTACTGCCAACGGGCACATCCTCTACAAAATTTTGATAAGACATGTAAATACATTCGCGATTGGTTGTTGCTTCGGGATCACCTTTTATGTATATCTTATCTCCACTTTCTACGAATATTTTATCTTCTGCAACTGTAGTTCTAATTTCCGGACCTTTAGTATCCAGCAAAATGGCCACGTTGTCTGATACGGCTCTTACATTTTGTACTACCTTGAGCGATTGATCGTAAGTTTGATGAGCGGTGTTTAATCTTACTACATTCATACCTGACTTCACCATCTGTTTCAGAAAACTTATATCGCAATTTCTATCGGAAATGGTAGCTACTATTTTAGTTCTTTTATTCATCATTATAATACAACATTTAAAGGCTTACAAAAATAGCTATAAAGTTTTGCTAATTCTTTAATAGGTAAGTTAAATTATTGTTTTATCTATTGCATTAAAATAAAAATAAGCCCACTATCTCTTGAAAAGATACCGGGCCTTTATTACTATCTAAACTGTATATTTTTGGTTCTGTATGAGATTTCGTGGATTATAAATTTTGGATTATCAAATTAGCAAGGATGATAAATCAAATATAATTGTACTATTTAACAAATTCTGATTTTTCAACCACCCCCAGGCCACCTGCGGTGTTCTTCCCCCCCCTTAATCAAGGAGGGGGAGGTATGCCGAAGGCGGACAGGGGGTGCTTAATAAGCAAAGTATTTTTACGTTGATAAATTGTATTTTATTAAGTATACATTTTTTTACTATTTCAGTACTTTTTATGCTCTTCCACACGAATTTATATAGAGGCATATTTTTTTTAATGGTTCATCATTCTTCCGGGAGTAAATGGTGCATTCATTTGTTCCAATCTCTCCTCCAGGGCCTTCACTTCATTTTCAATTAAATCATTGAGGTCAGCTTTAAAATCGGCAAATTGCTCCACAGCTATTTCATAAGCTTGCTTTTGCGATGTAGTGGGGTCTGAATTGGTACGTGACATTTCATACATCAAATATCCTGTTCTGCTACTCAAGGCGTAAGGTGCATCCATATCTAGCTTTACAGCTATCCTATCGCCATAAAGCTCTTTTTTCAATTCATAAAGCTTGTCGTCAATTTGTTGTACTTGATTATACAATACTTGATTATCATCATTTACCATGAATATAGCCTTTCTGATATAATTCAATTTTTCATCCAGTTCGTTAATGGTTTTGCCAGCAGCATCTACCTTACCATTGAGCGCTTCGGCCTTAGCTTTAAATGCCACCATAGCGTCCCAATCTTTACTAGGTAATGTAGTGCCAGGGAGCATTTTTACTTCAAAAGGAACATTTTCAACTAAGGTTGTCATTTCACCATTTATACTTTGCACCATTGAAACAGAATACTGGCCTGGTAATACATAAGGACCGGAAGGCACAGAAGCATAAGGGTTGTCCGGATCGGGCTTTCGTAAACTCACCGCATCTTTGGCCGGCTTTCGAAAATCCCAAACAGTTCTGTTTACGCCTTGTGAGGCTCCTGTTTTAATTTGACGTACTACATTACCCGCGGCATCTTTTACAATAAACAAAAGGAAAGGATCCTCCTCCCGTATTTCATCTACCAATGCTTGGTAAGACGGATAAGACACATCATTGTAATCCTTATTAAGCTCTTTTTCTTTTTCCTGGCGCTTATCTTTTTTGGTTTCTATTTTATCTTTTAAATACCAGGTAAATACAGCGCCTACCGGTGGATTTTCAGCGTAATAAAAGCTTTCTCCTTGAAAACTTTTTTTGCCACGATTGCCCATAGGTGCTTTTTCAATATACATCCACGCTTCCTTTACCGGAAAAATATGAGCGTCATTAGCTAAGTTTTCTGCTGCAAGATGACGAAGTGGAGAGTAGTCATCTAATACCCAAAAGCCCCTGCCAAAGGTACCCAATACTAAATCGTTTTCTCTTTTCTGTATGGCCAAATCTCTAACCGCTATGGTAGGTAATCCACCTTTTAGTTGAGTCCACTCTTTACCGCCATTGTCGCTATAAAACACACCAAATTCAGTACCGGCAAATAACAGGTTGGGATCTTCATGATCTTCGGCAATAGCATAGGTAGAGCCTCTTTCAGGCAAATTGTTGGAAAGTGAAGTCCATGTTCTGCCTTTATCTGTACTTTTATAAAGATAGGGTTTAAAATCTCCCCGCTTATGGTTATTAAATGCAGCATATACAACGTTTTCGTTATGCTGGCTGGCCAGTAGCATATTTACATAAGTCATATCGGGCACTCCGCTTACGCTTTCAATTTTGGTCCAGTTTTCTCCGCCATCGCTGGTAATTTGAACCAAGCCGTCATCAGTACCTACATAAAGTAATTGCTCATTCATCGGTGACTCACTAAAGGCTACTATAGTACCGTAAGGAGAAGTAGATGCATTTTTAGCTACTGCATCCATGCTCCATACTTTACCCATTACCGGCAGCTCATTTCTATTAATCTGCCGGGTTAAATCGGGAGATATCACTTGCCAGGTATTTCCGCGATCATCACTCTTGAAAAGCTTATTGGCCGAAAAATAAACACGCGTAGGTTTATGCGCGCTTACTGCCAAAGGTGCATCCCAATTCCATCGATAAGCAGGTTCATCTTTTCCGGGCTTGGGCTGTATGCCGGTAATCTCCCCACTTACTTTATCGTACCTAACCAGAAAGCCGTATTGTGATTGCGCGTAAATAATATCAGGATTTTGCGGGTCTATTTGTGATTCAAATCCATCGCCTCCATTGGTTACAAACCAATCGCTGTTGGTAATTCCGGTATTATTGCGAGTGCGTGAAGGGCCTCCTAAACTAAAATTGTCCTGCGTACCTCCATAAATATTGTAAAATGGCTCGGCATTGTCCACTTCTACTTTATAAAATTGAGTGATTGGCAAATTTGGTTTATAGTGCCATTCTTTACCGGCATCAAAGCTTTCATAAATGCCGCCATCGCAACCTACCAAAAAATAATTGGGGTGTTCCGGGTCGATCCACATGGCATGGTTATCCACGTGTTTGTATTTTTCACCCAACGGTTTAAAAGTTTTCCCCCCGTCTTCGGTCCAATGCATCCAGGTATCCATGGCAAAAACCACGTTCTCATTGGTGGGGTGAGCTACAATTTCAGAGTAATAGTTGCCACTGGTGGTGTAGTCACTCATTTTATTCCAGTTTTCACCCTGGTTAGTCGACAAGTAAAAGCCTCCTTTATCCATGGCAGCTTCTACAATAGCATAAATTTTATCAGGATTTGCAGGTGATATCGCTAATCCTATACGCCCGATGTCCACTTTGGGTAATCCGCTGTTAATCTCTTTCCAGCTTTTGCCGCCGTCTGTTGTTTTGTACATGCCAGATTCAGGGCCTCCGCTAATATAGGTAAAAACGTGTCGACGACGCTGAAACGCAGATGCATAAATGATGTCAGGATTTCGAGGGTCCATCACTATTTCATTTACACCGGTGTGTTTGTCAATCGTTAAAACAGCCTCCCAGGTTTTACCACCATCAGTAGTTTTATAAACACCTCTTTCGCCTCCGGCACTCCACAGGGGCCCAATGGCTGCTACATATACCACGTCTGAGTTATCGGGATGCACAATAATACTCCCGATGTGCTCCGAATTTTCAAGCCCTGTTTTTTCCCAGGTCTTTCCACCATCCAGGGATTTATATACGCCATCGCCATAAGCTACACTGCGTTGATTATTATTCTCGCCGGTGCCCACCCAAATTGTTTGGTGATTATTAGGATCCATCGTAACACAGCCAATTGAGTATGAACCCTGGCTATCGAAAATGGGAGTATAGCTGGTACCTGCATTGGTAGTTTTCCAAACGCCACCGGAAGATACTGCCACGTAATATTCACTGCGGTTTTCCGGATTGACGGCAAAATCAGAAATACGACCGGAAGTAAGTGCAGGACCGACTTCTCGAAAACTTAAGCCCCTCAATGACAGCTTGTCATCGTTATCTTCTGATTTTTCCGAATTTTTCTTTTGAGCCGGTAGTACTGTTGATATCAATAACAGCAAGACTGCGGCCAATAATTTTCTGTATAAATACATTTTGTAAACCTCCTTCATAAAATTAAACTTTACTAAATGGTAAAAATAAAGGATTTGTACCTTGTCAGGAAAGAATTGATAAGTTATTTATACCGGAGGGTACTTATTTATAGGTAGAGGAAAACCTTACCTGCCAAACGCGTCATAGTAAGCAGTGGCATGTTCTTCATATCTTTTAATGAGTTCAATGTTCTGCCGTTCCAAATCAGTAATTTGGCCCCTCACATCTATTGACACGGGCATGTACCAATCTACGGCACTATCAAAGACATAACGCATTTTTCTATTTTTAAAGGAATAACCATGTCGGGCATAAATACTATTTCTAATTACTTCCAGATCTCCCTTATATAAGTTTTCAACATCCTCTTTTTTCAAAGGTTGAATGGATGCATTTACCTTTAATACATCCTCCGTTAAAAATTCTGCACCATCCACAATTTCATTATTTTGATCATAAAGATCCTGCCAGGCAATATAATCAGGAAGTTCCAGCTTAGGATTATAGGTAAATTCTCTCTTTTCCAGGCTATATTCTCGTTGGGTTACAGCCAAGTTTTTATCATTGGCTTTCCATATGCCGGATATTATTTGGGACTCTGGATAAATACTAAACTCAAAAACACCATCGTACCGATCATCTCCGGGTTCTTTGGCATTTACCAGCAATACATTATCCAGCGTAGACCATTCACCTTGAAATGGCCGCCAATTACCAGCTACAATGCTATGCCCATAGACTATTTTATCTTTCAGTGAGTCAATAGAAACCGTAATTTTATTGGCATAGCTTGGCTTTTTATCTCTATCAAAAATAGAGGCTTTGAACATTCCCACGTAATAGCCATAAACAGCAGATTGAATATTATCAGCCTTTATATCAGCCTTAGCAGGAGTATCGGTTACGAAGCCTTCTGTTGTTTCTTTTTCATGATTATTTTGTTTTTTTGGCTGACTGCATGATAATATAGTTGCAAATAGTACAAAATAAATTAGTGACAAATTTTTCATTTGATATCTTTTTTATATATATAGTAAATAAGGATTTCTGCTAAAATTAAATTTAATACCCATCCCAACCAGGCTACAATTTGATATACATCCATAGGTCTGGGATGAAAAAGGGCAACTATTATATATTTCCAGGCCCTTAGTGTAATGGCTGATAAGGTAAGGGCAAAACTTCTGATCATCCATTGCTTGTGAGCAACAATATTTCTTTTTCTAATGGACAGCACGGCTCTTAGTGTAAACCAAAACCACAATATAGCCAACAACAGGAACGCTATTTGAGCATATAATCCTCCATTGGCATAAATGCCGATAATAAAGCCTGATGGAGCAGCAAATAGAAGTATGGTGCTTACATAAATATATCCTGTAACGGCGTGTATCCATGGGAATTTATTTCTGATAAAAAGAAAGAATTGAGTAAAACCAGCAGGAAGTGCTAAAATGGCGGTATAAGCATGGATGAAAAAAGCGTATTTATAGTGTTGCATTGAAATATAATCTTGCTTGATTCGCAGAAATGCCACATCGGTATGAACAGGTATATACTGAAGCGTAATTTGCAACATTAAATAACAGAAAAAGGCGTAAACCAATAATATGGCTACTCTAATAATAGCTTTTAGATTTAATACTGAAATATTTTGAGAAAGCATCTTCATAAAGGTGTAGCAAGATATTATGAAGAACTGAAGTAAAAAAGGAAAGATGAAAAAAAATTAGTGGGAGGTAAGTTAATTAGCATGAATAGCAAAAAAAAGCCCCGTGAGGGGCTTTTGTCATGAGTAACTCTTTTCTTTATGTTTCTTTAATTGCCTTCTTACAGCTTCCACTGCTGAATCTGCCGCTGCTTCAAAAGATTTATCGTTTTCCTTGGCAAAAAGTTGATTGCCAGGAATATTTAATTTTACTTCTACAATTTTATTTTCCCGGTCACCGCTATTTTCTAATTTTAAAATAACCTCGGCGTCAATTATCCGGTCAAAAAATTTCTCCAGTTTGTCGAGTTTGTTTTGGATGAAATCGACCAACTTTCGATCGGCATCGAAATGGACTGATTGCAATTGTACTTTCATAATCAAACAAAATTTTAATGTGAAAAAAAATATTAAGCTTTAGGATGCGCCTTGTCAAAAACTTGCTTCAGCTTTTCCAGCGAATTGTGAGTATATACTTGAGTTGCAGCTAAGCTGGCATGCCCCAGTAAATCTTTAATTGCATTTAAATCTGCTCCTTTGTTTAGCAAATGGGTTGCAAAAGTATGTCTTAATATATGAGGACTTCTGCGGTCCAAAGTAGTATATAAATCCAAGTATTTTCTCACTATCCTATAAATAATCATTGGGTAACATGGTTTCCCTTTATTAGTAACGATAAGTTGGGTATTCTCGTTATGGCCAAAAGTTTCCGTTTTCTTACGGTTGTAATTTTCGATAATCGACCTCAGGTTTTTTGTAAAGGGTATTATCCGCTGCTTATTCCGCTTACCAGTTACTTTTATTTGATTTTCATAGAAGTTTACGTCTCCTGGTTTTAATTGAAGCAATTCGCTCAATCTAATACCGGTACCATAAAATAATTCCATTACCAGGCGGTCGCGCCATCCTTCAAAATCATGACCAAAATCTGCTTCTTCAAGCATTTTGACCATCTCATTTTCATTAACAAAACCCGGCAATGGTTTATTTGTTTTTAATACTTTTATCTTCTGTAAAGGATTTTTGCTAATGATTTCTCGAGTAATTAAAAACTTATAAAACGATCGTAAGCTACTCAATTTTCTATTGACACTGCGAGGAGATATTTCGCTATCGATTAAAGTTACAATCCAGGCACGAACCATGTTATGATCAACATGCTCGATATGAAGATCTGGATCAAATTCTGATAAAAAAACACTGAAGGCAATTAGGTCATTCTGATAAGAAGCTATGGTATGCTTGCTGTATCTTTTTTCGTACTTGAGGTATTTTAGAAATGAATCGATCATGTTCGCGCTACAAATATTGGCAGTACGAACATAATCAAATTATTACACTTTTAAAATTTTATTGGAATTAATTGAAATTGTTGCTCGAGTAAGCAACAAGTCTCCATTTTTTAAAACATTAGTAGTTTTCTTCAGCGTACATCTTTTGACGATATGCCGCTTTGATTTTTTCAGTTCTACGAGCTACGGATGGTTTTTCATAAAAAGTTCTGGAACGTAATTCTTTCAATACACCAGTTTTTTCAAATTTCTTTTTAAATCTTTTTAAAGCCTTATCTATTGACTCGTTTTCTTTAACATTTATTACAATCATATTATCAGTTAAATTTTGATTCTACTTTTAATTATGCATTAGTTTTTAAAATGGCTTGCAAAAATAGGCAATAGCCATGGTAAAATAAAAATATTAGCATTATTTTTTTTCACTTTTTTAACAGCAATGCAGCCACAAATGTTCCTTAACCCAAATTTGGAGCCCGAACTGCTCATTTATAACTTTTGCCTAGGTGCTACACGAGTTCAGCTTTTTCCATAAATGCTGAAATGAAAGTGCCTTTGGGATCTAATTTTGATCTCACTTCTTGCCATTTTTTAAGCATCGGAAAGTTTTTTTGAGTTATATCAATGCGCCCGTATAATCGATTGTTAATTTTTCCCCAATGAGGAACTCCTTCATTTTCAATGATTAAATCCTGGTACCGCTCCAATATTTCAAAGTCGCCAATGGTACGCTGCAGCAAGGGTAGATCAATGTAGGCAGTAGGTCGGTTGTAAGAAGTAGACATAAATGCTTTTGAAGACATTACAAAGCGACAAGGTACATGAGACGATTGATACAATTTGCCCACCTTACGATTATCATCTGCTTGTTTAATAATCACTTCTATGATTTCGGCTATTAACTTACCGTCGACAGGAAATGAAAACTCGGAGCTGATCCCATGCCGCCTAATGTTGGGGCCGCTTTGAAATAATGTTTTGTGACTACGGCCAATAAATTCTTTATCTTTAGTGCCTTTCAAAAAGCTGTTGATACTACCCGGTATGGCTGTAGGTCTTAGGTTTAAATACCAAATGGTAAGCCAGGGAACCAGGGGGATATTACCCAGAATTTCGGCTCGCAAATTTTTAAATCGAGCATTGATCGAAAGCTTTGGTTTTCCTGGCAGCTTATCTTGCACCACTACCGAGGCTAAATGCTTGCCTTTTACCAGATAAGGGTTTACTCTGAAGGAAACATAATCATGCTTTTTTACTACATTTTCAATAAAGTCGCCACTTTCAAGTTGCCCTTTCAGCTCTTTCCAGTCTATCATTTTTCTCGATTCCTTTATCCAGAATTCGGGTACTACATCAAAAGTAATAGCATAAATAATTCCCATGGCACCCAAACTTACCACGGCACTATAAAATATTTCGTCGTCTTGCACCAGCTCTTCACCATGCTGTGATTGAAATTTTGTCGGATCGGTGATCCCATCTGTGGGCTCTATTTGCAAGAGTTTACCTTGGTGAGTGACTAAATATAGCGACTGTACCATATCTGGAAATGCGGGCATATTGATACCCGTACCATGTGTAGCAGTAGATAAAGCACCGGAAACAGTTTGGTAATTTACTGCTCCCATGTTTAATAAGGCGAGGCCAATTTTATCTAGTTTCTTATTTAAATCACGTATGGTAATACCAGCCTCTGTTTTGGCATAATAGCGATCGCCGGTAGAGGTTTTTCTATATTTTTCTTTTAATTTTGCAGGATCAATTTTTTCTATTTTATCCAAATGCTTCATATTGAGAAGATAATCGCGGCCTTTGGCCACTTCAGAAAAGGAATGACCAGACCCAACGGCTCGTACTCTTAAGTCCTTTGCTTCAGCATCAATAATTATTTCTTTTATATCTTGTACAGAGGTTGGGAAAAAGTATCGAAGTGGAGAGACTTTCACATTTCGGGTGGCATTTTTCCAGGTTTTACGGGTTTTAGATATTGTCTTCAGTCTTTGATTCATAGTTTTAGGGTTTTACAATTGCAGAAAATCATGGATTTCTTGCTTTTTTTGGTTATAAAATTTAATAGCGTATTCGTTAATGGCCGTTAATTGCTGCTTATCTGTTACATCAATTTTTAAATCTTTATCTCTTAGTATGGCTGGTGCATCTTCACCTTTGTAATATGGATTAATTCTTAAGTATTGACCATCTGGTAGCATTTCATTTACATAATACTGGGTGGCCACCATATTGGTATCTATAACCAGATTGATAAGGTAATTAACCCATTTGATTAATCCCCAATTTCCCTTGCCAATTTTATCTTTAGGTACATGAGAGCTTCCGGTACTGCCACAACCTAATGAAAACATTTTTATATTATTGATATCAGCAGCTAAACCCATTTTTTTGTTGGGCAAAATACTATTATCGGCTAACGGTTGATCTTTACTATTGAGGGCAAATGCCAAACCTATCATGGCTGGATCATTGGCATAGTTGCCCCCTTCAGTATGGTTTTGATATAGCGGAAGATTAATTACAGCAGCCGAATTGCGCAAAGCAATATCTACCATGCTTTCTTCATGATGATCTGTGATTACTGAATTATAGATTACCACTTTAAATTCAGGAATTTTACCTTTCTCTAAGGGAGGACTCAAGTCCAATGCTGCTTGTATAAATGCTGTATCAGCACCATATTGCGCTGCTACATCTTTTAATTTTTTATCACCAAACTTCTCTTCCAATACTTCTTTCAAATTTTTATTGGGGTACTTGGGAGCAAATAAGTTTAGTGGATTCCAGATACGCCGAAGCTTATTTTCCGGCAACAAATACCCAGCCCGATTTAGGTAGATATCAACCATTTCACTGGTGTCGAGACCGCAAGCCAGGGCGGCTGAAATAATGCCTCCGGTAGCCGCACCTACAATTACATCAAAAATTTCGTAAGGTTGCTTGCCGGTATCTTCTTTAATGCAATTGAGAATGGTGGCAGGAAAAAGACCGCGGGTGCCACCGCCATCTAAGGAGAGAATTTTTACTGGTTTGCTCATTTAAGTCTGGTTTAAGGATTGCTTCCTAATTTTAGAAACTAATCGATATGTACAAACAAATATATTTAAAATTATAAAAGAAGGAAACTTAATTAATGATTTTTTACCCGATCATTCAAAATGAGTAAAAGCCTATAGTAAATAAACCAGAATTTTATAAAAGAAAGTTCATGGTATTAAAGTGCTTTTAAAGAAGATGACGATGTATATTTGTATTAGTACGAATAGTTTCGTAATATTGTACGACAACATTCGTATAATAGTAAATCATGACAAAAAACGTTGAACCCACGGAAACTGAACTTACGATATTAAAAATATTATGGGCAAAAGGAAGCTGTACTGTAAGAGAAGTAAACGATCAATTGAATCAAAAAAAAATAACAGGCTACACTACTACCCTAAAGCTAATGCAAATAATGCATGCTAAAGGATTACTAACCAGAGATGAATCGAACCGACAGCATGTGTACAAAGCGACAGTAGCCGAAAACAACATTAAACAACGATTTTTACACAAGCTTATGAAAAATTTATATCAGGGATCAGCTTCTGCCATGGTGATGCAAATAATTGGAAACACTGAAACCACCAAAACCGAACTAAAGGAAATAAAAGAATATATAAGAAAAATGGAGGAGGATACCAATGATCGATGATACAATGGCAATGGCCATGGCAAAAACTCTACTACATTCGCTGTGGCAAGGAGCCATAATTTTGCTACTGCTATTATTGTTCAATTATTTTATGCATAAGAAGGCCAACCTGAAATACTGGAGTTCTGTGGCAGCCTTGTATTTGCTTTTTATTATTAATCTGGCAACCTTTTATACCTTAAGCATTGCCCCCACTATAAGTACTGAGCTAAGTAACACTGCAAATTATAGTTTTATTATGCAATTGATCAGTGATAATAGTGCTGCTATGAGCAAAGGCAGTGATTCTCTGTTTTTTAAACTAGTGATTATATGGTGGTTAGGCATGGCTGCATTATTAATTTACAGGTTGGCGGGTGTTTTGTATTTACGTGATATTAACCTTAAAGCAAGGGATCTTCCATTGACTAAGGAAATTAATTGTCTACTTTATGATAAAATGGCACAGCTTGGCATGCATAATAAGGTGAAAATTAAAACCAGCCACAAAATTCAAAGTCCATTCACTTTTGGGATATGGAAACCGGTAATAATGATGCCTGTGGCAATGCTGGAATGGATGAACACCGACCAATTAGAAATAATTATTTTGCATGAATTAATCCATATCCGCCGAAACGACTTTTTAATAAATTTAATAAATACTGTAATTGAAATCATTTACTTTTTTAACCCGGCAGTTTGGATATTAAGAAGAATAATTGAGCAAGAAAGAGAATACAGTTGCGACTATCGGGTAAATGTGTTATTGAAAAATCCTATACGCTACTCAAACACGCTTTTCGAGCTCAGCTCAAATAATGTAACTACTGTAATTAGTTTAATTCAAAAGAAAAATTTACTCATGAAAAGAATACAACAAATATTCGGACAAAGACGACCAGAAGTACCTGTATGGACAGTAATGTTAATCATCTTATTGGTGGTAGTCTCATTGAGCAGTTATAAAGGTTTAGCCTCATCAGAGAATTTTAACTTTAAGGAGCAGTTAAACCTTAACAATTTTGTCTCTGCTGATAATAATGTTGAATTAATCATTTTACCAAAAAAACCCAAACCTAGTATTCGAAGGCCTTTTAAAAACTTCGAATCGATAAAATCAATTAAGCCAAACTTAAAACTGGCAAGTGACGATACTACAAAGTCAATTGACCTTAAGATAAAAGTAGATGAAGGATTTACCATTTCCGGCGAAAATGAAAAAAATTACTATATAAATGGGAAGCAAGCGAGTAAAAGTGAATTGAACAGTCTAGATCCTGAATCTATTAAAAGTATCGCGGTTGAAAATGATTTTATTATAATTATTACCAAAGATTACAAAGGAAAGCCTATTATAAATAAAAAACCACCATTTGATAACCAAATATCGATTAGAAGTAAATTAGATAAAGAAAATAAACCATTATTTATACTTGACGGTGAAATAGTAAGCAATGAATCCATCGGTACTTTGGTGGCGCCAGATGATATAAAATCGATCAAGGTATTACGTGACGATAAGGCCATAGAAGTTTATGGAGAGGAAGGTAAAAATGGTGTGATCATTATTAAAAGTAAAAAATAATTACTTGTCATCGGATTAGCTTTATTGCTGAATATCTAATATATTTAGTTTTCAACTACAAATATTAGTAAAATATTTTATTAAAAATTAGTAGCTAATCCGCTTAAATAATTTTATTTATTTTATAATTATAGTTTTTTATTGAAATTATTTCATCATTTCTATGGTAAGTAGATAAGCCTGGCAAACAGTGCTGCCATTCTCATTTGTATTTTGCTAAAATGTGTATTATCTTCACATGTTCATTTACACAACTTAAAATAAATTTAGAAAATGGCAGATAACAATAAGGAAAAATTAAAAGCGCTGCAGCTCACCATTGATAAATTAGATAAAACTTACGGAAAAGGTACAGTAATGAAACTCAGTGATGAGAAAATAATAGATGTGCCATCCATATCCACCGGCTCATTGGCCTTAGATATTGCCCTGGGTGTAGGGGGAATACCCCGGGGTAGAGTAATTGAAGTTTATGGTCCGGAGTCCTCTGGAAAAACTACGCTGGCCATGCATTGCATTGCTGAAGCTCAAAAAGCCGGCGGTTTGGCAGCTATAGTAGATGCAGAGCACGCTTTCGACAAATCTTATGCAGCCAAACTTGGTATAGACACTGAAAACCTATTGATATCGCAGCCAGATAATGGTGAACAAGCCTTGGAAATTGCCGAGCATCTGATCCGTTCCGGGGCAATTGATATAATCGTGATTGACTCGGTAGCAGCCTTAGTACCCAAAGGAGAATTAGAGGGTGAAATGGGAGATAGTAAAATGGGATTGCAAGCCAGATTGATGTCTCAGGCTCTCAGAAAATTAACCGGTACTATTCATAAAACCGGCTGCGCTTGTATTTTCATCAATCAGCTGCGAGAAAAAATAGGGGTTATGTTTGGCAACCCGGAAACCACTACCGGTGGTAATGCTTTGAAGTTTTATGCTTCTGTAAGGCTCGACATTCGACGAATTGGGCAAATAAAAGAGGCGGCTGATAATATATTGGGTAACCGAACAAGGGTAAAAGTGGTAAAAAATAAAGTGGCTCCTCCATTTAAGGTGGTAGAATTTGACATTATGTACGGCGAGGGTATTTCTAAAGTAGGAGAAATAATAGACCTGGGCGTGGAACTGGACATCGTGAAGAAATCAGGTTCTTGGTTTAGCTACGATAGCAATAAACTTGGTCAAGGTAGAGATGCTGTGAAAAAGCTATTGCTAGATAACCCAGAGCTAATGGAAGAACTGGAAAAGAGAATTAAAGCTACCATTAAAGGTGAAGATCTGGAAAAACCTATAGAAATGAAGAAATAAAAACCAGTAATTAAAAGTATTTTGTGAAAACACAAAAAGCAGTGAGTAACTACCCACTGCTTTTTATGTAATATTTTTCTTAAAGTTGATCTTAAATTACTCCCTCTAGCACATCCTTCATAGGTACTCTGATGCCATCTTTGTAAGGAACTATCCAAGCATCTTTCACACCCATTTCACGCAAATACTTTTTAAAAGTATCAGCTTCCCAGTAATCTCTGAATCTGCCAAGCGTAATTTTTTGCAAGCCATTTTCATCCTCTCCGGTGAAGTTAGGAGTATTGCTAAAGTACTTACTAAGGTCTTTGTTTCTAAAAGCTCCTATCTGTACTTTAAATACTACACCGGTATCATCTAAATCGGCTGTTTGCATAGGTTGGCTGGCAGGTTCTTGGGCTATAGGTTGGCTGCTTCCACCTCCATTGGCTAATTTTTCTTCCAGCATTCTTATCTCATCAGTAAGCTCAGCTATTTTAGCATCTTTATCGCTTATACGAGACTGTAAACTGGAAATCTGGCTTTTTAAACTATTAACTTGACCACGCAAAGCACTATTTTCTTCAAACATAGCTTTGAACTCTTCTTCACTCATTTTTTTCTTTCGCTTTTTCCATTCTTTCTTCTCTTTTTTAGAAAGCTGGGCATGTACTTCTGAAGTAGTGCCAATCAACAAAAGTAAACAAGTTAATAAAATGATATTTTTCATTCTGTAAATATTTGATTTCTAACACAATTAACAATTCGAAACTACAAAAAATTATTTAATATAACTATTAATTCTTTTTTTACGGCTCTTTATAAAACGTAATAAATGAGGAGAAATTGAAAGTATTTATCAAAAATAAACCAATTATAATAATTAATTGACCTGTTCATTACCAGTTACTTAGCATAATAGGAATTATTTTTTAATGAAAATTAATTCCATTTCACCTTAGAATATTGCTAATGATTGGTAGTAATAAATGTGAAGCCCAATGCTGCAACAAAAAAGACAGAATAGATATATCCTGTCCTTTATACGCTCATAGTAGTTTATCTAAATTATTTATTGATATTTCCTGTCATTTTTTCAGGAACTACCCATTCATCAAACTGCTGCGCGGTAAGAATACCAGAATCTATAGCTGCTTCTTTTAAAGTGGTACCTTCCTGATGCGCTTTTTTCGCTATTTTTGCCGCGTTTTCATAACCAATGTGAGGATTTAGGGCAGTTACTAACATTAATGAATTATTAAGATTTTTATTTATGCCCTCTACGTTAGGTTCTATACCCACTACACAATTGTTATTAAAACTCTCACATGCATCACCAATTAGCTGAGCCGCTGTAAGCAAATTATAGATCATCACCGGCTTGAACACATTTAGCTCAAAATGGCCATTCATGCCGGATACAGTTATTGCCGCATCACAACCCACAACCTGAGCACAAACCATGGTAATTGCTTCCGATTGTGTTGGATTTACTTTACCAGGCATAATAGAAGAACCAGGTTCATTTTCAGGAATTTTAATTTCTCCTATTCCGCAGCGAGGGCCTGATGACAACATTCTGATATCGTTGCCTATTTTCATTAAGCTTACTGCTAATTGTTTTAATGCACCGGATGTTTCTACCATTGCATCGTGAGCAGCCAATGATTCAAATTTATTTTCTGCCGTAATAAATGGATAGCCGGTAAGTTCAGCAATTTTTTTTGCCACTGCTACATCATAGCCTTGGGGTGCATTAAGCCCGGTGCCTACTGCCGTACCTCCCAATGCCAGCTCAGTTAAGTGAGGTAAAGTATTATTCAATGCTTTTAACCCATGATCCAACTGTGATACATAGCCAGAAAATTCATGACCTAGGGTGAGTGGAGTAGCATCCATGAAGTGTGTTCGGCCAATTTTTACCACGTCAACAAATGATTTAGCTTTGTCATCAAGAGTATTGCGCAGCAGCGTTACTTTGGGTATAGTGTTTTCCAATACTTTTTTATAGGCCGCGATATGCATTGCCGTGGGAAAGGTATCGTTGGAAGACTGTGATTTGTTAACATCGTCATTGGGGTGAACCTTCTTTTTGGCATCATCGAGTGTACCACCCATTAATTCGTGGGCACGGTTGGCCACTACTTCATTTACATTCATATTAGATTGGGTGCCAGAGCCGGTTTGAAAAATCACCAACGGAAACTGATCATCATGTTTTCCTTCCAAAATTTCATCACACACTTTGGCTATTACTTCGGCTTTTTCCTGCGGTAGCACGCCCAAATCAGAATTGACTAAAGCAGCAGCTTTTTTCAGGTAGGCAAATGCCTTTATTATTTCTTTTGGCATCTTCATAGTATCAGAAGCAATGTCAAAATTTTGCCTTGACCTTTCGGTTTGTGCTCCCCAATATTTATCAGCGGGCACTTTTACTTCGCCCATGGTATCTTTTTCTATTCTAAAGTCCATATTATCGTTCTTTTTGAATTTGTGTTAAAGGTTAAAAAATTTTTCCCACTGCAAAGATAACAGCTTATGCAATTTTCTGACTGACAAATGTCATTAATAATCAATCATTTTTTTGGTTTCAAAAAATCACGTTTTGCTGTATTTTTTGTTATTGATCTTTTATTGGGAGATTTCTCGACCCAATATTATTTTTATAATGGAGTTACAGAAACTTCGGGACATTACAATGAAGTAATTGGCAATCAAAGGAACTGATTTTTATTAAGGTTGTCATCAGCCAGTCTGACATAGTCCTGCACTTGATCCGGGATCTTGATTATTTGGAAACGAAAGAATAGAGTTTCCGGCTCGCAGGCCCAAACTGTGTCCAGACTACTGGGCGATGACGCTGCTTTCAGTGGACGTTTTCACCTGTTTTTTCACTTGGGGCTCCCATTGGACTGGACTACCATTTTGTTAAACGTGTTAAAAAATACTTAAATTTAATGATCCGGATTATTAAATCCGATGACCAGTTCCGAGATTTAAAGCGAGGTACTCGTCCGGATTTATAACCCGGATGCATAAAACAACTGCATTATTGCTTAAAGATAAAAATCGTCATCCGCCTGAGTCGGACACGTTATCTATTTATTTTTTTAACCAAATGTGATTAATTCGAAAAAACGAATTAGAGGGATCAATCGACGTGGCGATAAATTTTAAAAGCTTTCCAGGCAATAATGCCCAATAATACCGCCCAGATGTAATCATTAATAAAAAGGTGTAAAATAAACTGACTTGTAAAAGTTTGCCGCATTACACTAAAATACACCCAAATGCCGCCAAAAGCTTTTGCCAGGAATCCGAAAGCAATAAAATACCAAAAACGTATAGGCTGTATGGCAGAAATGATAAAAATGAAACCCAGCATGAATAATCCTAAGCCATGCAATTCAATTTGGTAGGTGCTTACGGTAACAGAATTGGTAATCCATTTTACAAAAGACTCGGTGAAATTATATACAAAAAGTCCCCAGGCAATATTGTAAACTGCACTTACTAAAAGTATGCCTCTCATCCAGGAAGGAAAAATTGGCTGGGATTGATTCATGTTAAAAATATTAATAAACTAAGAAATAATAGCATGTTCAGGTGTTAAACATTTGTAAAACTAATAAAAGAATAGCTATATATAAATACTGATTTATAAAAATTACCAAAAGAAGTCTGTTTTAAATCAAGTACTTCCTTTTTTGTACTAATTTAAGTTTGTAATTCCTGTATTGCTAACCAGCTCATTAAACCCATGCCAATTTTCAATGCTTCTTCATCGATATCGAAAGTAGGGGTATGCACAGAAGATATAATACCTTTATCTTCGTTGCGAGTACCTAAACGATAAAAACATGCATCCGCTTTTTGCGAATAGTATGAAAAATCTTCAGCTGCCATCCATGTTTCTAAATCTACCACATTCTCTTTACCAAGATATTCTTCCGCGAAACCACGTGTACGGGAGGTGAGCTCTGGAGAATTATATAAAAACGGGTAGCCTCTAATTATATTTACATCTACTTTGCCACCCATTCCTTCTACTAATCCTACCGCAATTTTTCTCAATCTTTCATGCGCTTCAAACCGCCATTCTTCATCTAAGGTACGAAAAGTGCCTTCAATGTATACCTGGTCTGGTATTACATTTGTAGCCCCTTGACCAATAATATGCCCAAAAGACAATACTGTAGGAGTACGAGGAGGCGCTTGCCTGCTTACAATTTGCTGTAGTGCTACAATTAAATGGGAGGCTATAAGTATAGGGTCTATATTATGGTTGGGCATAGCACCATGCCCACCTTTGCCTGTTACGGTGATATAAATTTCATCGGCACTTGCCATATAAACGCCTTCTTTAAAGCCTACCTTACCCACTGGAATAAATGGCATCACATGCTGGCCTAATACACTACCCGGAGCAGGATTTTCCAGGACTCCCTCTGCTATCATTTTTGATGCACCACCAGGGGCTTTTTCTTCGCCCGGTTGAAATATTAATTTTACAGTTCCTGTAACCTCGCTTTTAATTTCCTGTAAAATTTTGGCAACACCTAGAAGGCTGGAAGTATGCACATCATGACCACAAGCATGCATCACGCCAGGGTTAGTAGATTTGTATGGTACATCATTGGCTTCTGTAATTGGCAAGGCGTCCATATCAGCCCGCAAAGCCACTGTTTTTCCAGGATTCTTACCTTCTATTATGGCTACTACACCGGTATCAGCTACTTTTTCCTGGTAAGGAATATTTAGCTTCTTGAGCATTTCAATCACGTACGCACTTGTTTCGTATTCATGAAATGACAATTCAGGATGAGCATGTAAATGCCTTCGTGTGTCTATAATTTCTTGATGATACTCCTGAGCAAGCGACTTTATCTTTTCTTTTAACTGCATGAACTACTGAGGTTTCCTTATTCTTTCTGGCACTAATAAAGCTTTCGGAAACTCTTGTTTTAATTTTGTAAACACTCTTTGAGCTTCAATTTTGCTATAAAATTGTCCCACTACTACTTTAAAATTGGGGGATTCGTATTTTAATTGAGGCTTTAGCTCTGGCCAGATGCTATATACTTGCTGCCTCATGCGAGTGGCATCTTGTCTATCACTTCCCGGAATAATTATTGTAAAGCCATCTACTGAAGATACTGTACTGTTATATTCTGCAATATCTGCAACTAAAGCATCAATGTCAGTAGTTTTATCGTAAGTAGGTGCAGAATAAGATTTTTCTTTTTTCAAATCTTGCTTCACCATTTTTTCTTCATTCACATCGTAAGTAGGCCTGTATTGGCTTATATCTTCTGAATAATCTGCTGCGGTTTGTTTACTACCTACTTTAGGAGCACAGCTATAAACTGAAAATCCTATTATAATAATAAAAAGTATTTTTCTCATCTACTATTGTTTATGCTTTAATTATTCATTTTCAACTATTACGCACTTATTGGTGCGCACATCTTCTTCTACCGTTTTAAACTTCACGTTTTCTTTTACGGTGCCATCAGTATATTGCACGGTAACTCTTTCATTTCTACCTACTATTTTTTGGGTTTTAGCAGGCTCTTTCTTTTCTACCGGAGGCCGGTTTCCTCCTGTAGGTGCATTACCGCCGCTAAGTAGCGATTTCGATTCTTCTTTCTTTTCATCCAATGATTCTTTCTTACGGCGATCTCGACGTGCTTCACGCACTTCTCCTGGCTCTTGTACTGGTATATCTGCTTTAATCAGAAATGAGATAGTTTCTTCATTCACTTTGGCCACAAACTTTTTAAATAACTCAAAAGCCTCGAATTTGTAAATTAATAAGGGGTCTTTTTGTTCATATACCGCATTTTGTACTGATTGCTTCAAGTCGTCCATCTCTCTCAGGTGTTCTTTCCAGTTTTGGTCGATCAATGCTAGAGAAGCATATTTTTCTAACGACTTAATTACCTCTCGGCCATTGTTTTCAACCGATTTTTCCAGGTTTGAAGCCACACCTATTTGCTTTTTACCATCGGTAAATGGTACCAGAATATCTTTTAGGGTGGCACCCCTGTTTTTATGAATGTCCTTTAAAATAGGAGCAGATTTTTCTCTGATATTATCATTTTTGCGCTTGTAATGTTTATAAGATTCTTTATAAAGTTTAGCGGATAATTCATCTTCTTTTATTTTAAGAAATTCATCTTCTTCAATTTGATAGTCAAGACCTAATACGCTTAAACAATTCAGCTTAAAAGCGTCATAATTTTCTGAGGCTTTATTGTTTATAACTATATCTTCACAGGTGTCATATAAAATATTCATAATGTCCAGCTGCAAACGTTCTCCCTGCAAGGCATTTCTTCTTCTTTTATAAATTAGCTCGCGCTGTGAATTCATCACGTTGTCGTATTCCAGCAGCCGTTTTCTAATGCCGAAGTTGTTTTCTTCTACTTTCTTTTGAGCGCGTTCGATCGATTTACTTATCATGCCGTGCTGAATTACTTCACCCTCTTTTAAGCCCATACGGTCCATTAAAGAAGCAATTCTATCAGAACCGAACAAACGCATAAGGTTATCTTCAAGCGATACAAAAAATTGTGAGCTTCCCGGATCTCCCTGTCTTCCCGATCGTCCTCTTAGTTGCCTGTCTACTCTTCGGGATTCATGGCGTTCGGTACCAATAATGGCCAAACCACCGGCGGCTTTTGATTCCGGGGTAAGTTTTATATCGGTACCCCTACCGGCCATATTGGTGGCAATAGTTACTGTGCCTGGTTTACCGGCAGTGGCAACTACTTCTGCTTCTCTTTGGTGTTGCTTAGCATTCAATACCTGATGATTTATTTTTGCAATATGAAGCATTCGGCTGAGTAATTCAGATATTTCTACCGAAGTAGTACCTACTAAAACAGGACGTCCTTTATTGGTAAGTTCTACTATTTCGTCACGTACGGCATTAAATTTTTCACGCATGGTTTTATAAACCTTATCATGCATGTCTTTTCTAACACAAGGATCATTAGTAGGTATTACAACCACATCCAGCTTGTATATTTCCCAAAACTCTCCCGCCTCTGTTTCGGCGGTACCGGTCATACCGGCCAATTTATGGTACATACGAAAATAGTTCTGTAAGGTAACGGTTGCATAAGTTTGGGTTGCATCTTCTACTTTTACATTTTCTTTTGCTTCTATAGCCTGGTGAAGTCCATCAGAGTATCTACGGCCTTCCATGATCCTGCCGGTTTGCTCATCTACAATTTTCACCTTGCCGTCCATTATTACATACTCGGTGTCTTTTTCAAATAAAGTAAAGGCTTTCAACAGCTGATTTACAGTATGTATGCGATCTGTTTTAGCTGTGTAGTCAGCTATTAATTCGTCTTTTTTGCTCAGCTTATCCTGATCACTCATGGCAGGATCATTTTCTATACTGGCAATCTCAATTCCAATATCGGGCAATATAAAGAAACCGGATTCTTCATTTTCATTGGTGATAAAATCTATTCCTTTTTCTGTTACATCAATACTGTTGTGCTTTTCATCAATGGTGAAATATAAAGGTGCATCTGCTTCTGGCATTTGCTTTTGATTATCTTGCAGGTAAAAGTTTTCAGTTTTTTGCAAGATTTGCTTCATACCCAATTCACTGAGGTATTTTATCAAAGGCTTGTATTTTGGCAAACCACGGTAAGCTCTAAACAATGCCAAGCCCCCTTCTTTTTCGTCACCATCTTTGATTAATTTTTTTGCATCCAGTAAATACTGAGAAACTATTTTGCGCTGAGCTTCATAAAGTTTTGCTACCCGTGGCTTCAAATCGTGAAATTGGTGCTCATCTCCTTTAGGTACCGGTCCTGAGATAATTAAAGGCGTACGTGCCTCATCTATCAACACAGAGTCTACTTCATCTACCATGGTATAATGATGTTTTCGCTGAACCAGATCTTCAGTTTCCCTTGCCATGTTGTCGCGTAAATAATCGAAGCCAAATTCATTATTAGTACCGTAGGTAATATCGGCAAGGTATGCTTGTCTTCTTTCTTCTGAATTAGGCTGGTACTTGTCTACACAATCTACACTCAAGCCATGAAATTCAAAAATTGGACCCATCCATTCGGAATCACGTTTGGCCAAATAATTATTGACCGTAACAATGTGAACACCTCTGCGGGCCAAAGCATTAAGAAACGCTGGCAATGTAGCCACTAAAGTTTTACCTTCTCCGGTTGCCATTTCAGCTATTTTGCCTTGGTGCAAAACAACACCCCCTAATAATTGTACATCGTAGTGAAGCATTTGCCAGGTCACTTCAGTGCCTCCTGCAATCCATTGGTTATGCCATATGGCATTGTCTCCTTCTATGGTTACCCCTTCTCGCCTGGAGGCTACTTGCTTATCCCAAAGATTAGCTTTTACAACCAATTTCTCATTTTCTTTGAGGCGACGAGCAGTTTCTTTTACCACGGCAAATGCTTGAGGAAGCACTTTTTCCAGTGATTTTTCTAAAGATTCATTGCGGTCTTCCTCTAATTGATCGATTTGATCAAAAATACCCTCTTTTTCCTGTATGTCCATATCAGGATTATCTTCCACCTGCTGGTGAAGTCCTGCTATCTGGTCATCAATATCTTTAAGATCGCTATCTATAATGTCTCTTATTTCATCAGTTTTGCCTCTTAGCTCATCATCAGTCAAGTCTTTAAGTTGCTCATATACTTCATTTACCTGCCCCACTACTGGCCACAACAGCTTAATGTCTCTATCTGATTTGGTGCCAAAAATTTTGGTAACACCTTTGGTAATAAATTCAATCATGTATTTATGCTTTTATTGCTAATTTGATTCAAATATAAAATTATACAGAGGAGGTTCACAAATATTATACCTCTATTTGCCCTTCAAAAACTAATACAGCGGGCCCGATTAAATAAATCTCTTCAAAACGTCCGTTTTCCCTTTTAAAGCTAACTTGCAAGTCACCACCTAATGTTTTCACCTTTACTGGACTAATATAATTTTTAAAGCTTGCTGCCAAAGCTACCGCAGTAACTCCTGTTCCGCATGACAAAGTTTCATTCTCCACTCCTCTTTCGTAAGTTCGTACAACTACCTTATTTTCTTTTTCCAACTGCACAAAATTAACATTGGTGCCTTTTTCACTATAACGCTGGCTGTATCTGATCGATCTTCCTTGCTCAATAACGGGATAATTATCTAATTCTGACACATAACGTATAAAATGTGGAGATCCCGTATTCAAAAAACAGTCCTCACCTAATGTTTCAAAATTTTCTACATCATTCATTTTTAAATAAATAAGCTCATTTTTAATGAATGCTTCATGTCCCCCATCAATAGCTAGAAATCGGGTGTTATCTGTTATCAAAGCCAGCTTTTTAGCAAACATTGTGCAGCAGCGACTGGCATTACCACAAAAACTTTGACTACCGTCTGGATTAAAATATATCATTTCAAAATCATAATCCGAATGATTTTCGATAAGTACAAGTCCATCTGCACCTATGCCAAATTTGCGATTACATAGATAATTGATTTTTGAAATATCCTGGTAATCAAAGCATTTATCTCGATTGTCAATAAAGATGAAATCGTTGCCGGTACCTTGATATTTATAAAATGAAATTTTAGCCATTGATTAAGTAAATAAGGTCAAAAGTAAATAAATATTGGCAGCAGTACTTTAATAATGTTTTTAAAATTTAAAATTTTCGAATCAAAAGTGTAGGTTTACTATGTAAGGATGTTATTATTGACATAACAATAGCAGTTTTTTATTTACCAATATGTTAGATAACACAAGATAAATCATGGATTGTCCTAAAATTTCCTGTTGACAAACGTATGATAAATAATTATTTTAAGGGTTGTTTGTAATATTTTTAATAAAATAGTCAATATAAATGACTTGTTTGGAAAAGTAATAATATAATATGTTGATAATCAACATATTACATGATGAATATTAATTAGGATATATTTTTTTTATCCTGTAATAAATTACTTAAAATTACATTCTTCGGTTACCTTATGATCACATAATTGTATGTAAATTAGAAAAATAAAATCAAGCGGTATTTTCATGAGGTTATTATATACTAGAATCATATCAATTTTCTTTACAAAATATTTTTCTCCTGAAGGAGGCTTAGCAGGAAATTGCAGAGACGGATGTGATAAGAACGGAAATCGCTTTGTGGGTTGATGATGGTGAATTCAGGAGTATCGGGTTATGGCTAGCATTGGCTCTGATCCTTGTTGAAGTACTACAAGAATAAACAGCGATGAAGTTTGGACTTTGAATTGTGTGCCAAATATTATGCGAGTAATATTAAACCTTAAATTAGTACTATTTTAAATAAATATAATTATAACTTTATAATATTTTAGAAATTAAATCTTAGTAATGGTGAAAAGACTTATAGCAGTTGTGCTGTTTTTTGTTTCCTATTCTTCTTACGCACAAGAAGGTGGAGTAGCGGGAAATTGTGGCGATGGACGAGACAATGATGGCGATGGATTTGTGGATTGTTATGACAAAGATTGTAGCGCTGAATTAGTTTGCGAAGATTTCTTTCTTAATAACGATGCAACTTGCGAGGTGAGGCCTGATTCCTTTCCCCGATTTACTATAAGAAAACTGTGGGAAACACCCAAACGTTCAGTTACTAATCACACCACATTGGTGGTAGGGGATATAAGAGGTAATGATGGAATACCAGAAATAATTGGTACTCAAAGAGGCGAACGTGAAATTAGAATGTTTGATGGTAGAAATGGCAATATGATAGCCTCTCGGAGATTAAATTATAACTGGTGGTTTCAAGAATATCTGGCAATAGCACGTATAGGGCCGGATCCTGCTTGTGGTATGGTTTTCATGGGTAATCATAATAGAATTTTTGCTTTAGATTGTGATTTAAACGTGGTGTGGCAAACCGGTAGTGGTGGTATACCACATGCTTATAATAATGAGCCGGTAGTAAGTTTGGCGGATTTTAATCAGGATGGCAGGGCAGAATTATATTATTATAACGAAATCAGGGATGCACTTACCGGGCAAATAATTGTAAAAGGTACAGGTGATTGGAATTATAAAGGAAATGTTGGTTCCATAGCAGTTGATATTAACCCGGCCAGCCCAGGTCTGGAGCTTATCATGGGCCTTACTATTTACAATGTAGATATAGCCACCGGTAACCTTACCGTTTGGAGAGATCAATCAGCAAACTACTATCCCAAATTAAGAACAACAAGTGATAATAACAACCGTAACTTCATCTCTGTAGCAGACTACGATTTGGATGGAACAATGGATGTAATTGCCAATGGAGCAATTGGTAGTGTAATTGGACCTACAGCTTTATTTTACTGGAACGTGGGCACAGACGTAGTCAAAACATTTGCCACACCTAACGATTGGCACCAGGGTACTGGCAGAGTAAACCTGGCCAATATAGATGATGTTCCGGGGCTGAACGCAACCTTTGTAACGGGTACTAAATTATATGCCCTGGATGAAAATTTTGAATTGAAATGGGATTTAGATATCACCGAGCTAAGTTCTGGTAATACGGGCTCTTCGGTGTTTGATTTTAATGGGGATGGCAAAAGTGAAATAGTTTATCGGGATGAAAGATTTCTGTACATTATACAGGATGGAGTTGATGGAGGAGGTAATCCGGCCGGTAATATTAGGCAGGCTTTTCCCTGTAGGTCACGTACCGGTCGTGAATATCCGATAGTGGCCGATGTGAATGGTGATGGCGAGACAGAAATTTGTCTTGCTTGTCAGCATCCCTCCGAACCAGATATCAATCCTAAAGAAACTGGCCAGATCGTGGTATTTGCCAGTGATGGGGAGCGATGGGTACCGGCCCGGAAGATGTGGAACCAGCACGGCTATTTTAATGTAAATGTAAACGATGATCTTACCATCCCCATCGAGCAACAAAAGCACCATTTAGTCTTTTCAGATGTACTTTGCGAACTGGATGCCAGCGGTAATCCTATTCCGGGTGAAGTGCGACCTTTGAATAGTTTCCAGAATAACTCCCCTTACCTAGATATTAATGGTTGCCCAAGTTATGCCGCACCCGATATAACATTTGCTAATGCAGTTATTGATATCAATGCACCCACTTGTCCGGAGACAGACTTTTCCGCCTCTTTTTACCTAAAAAATGAAGGGGATGTACCTATTAATGATGATTTGAATATTACTTTTTATAAAGGTGATCCCAATGCCGGGGGCCAAAGGCTGAATACAGAAACCATTTATGTAAATAGATTACTATCGGGCGATTCATTGCTGATGGACAGTGTGATTATACAAGGAGATGGAACCGCTTTTGACTTATATATTTGGCTCAACAATCCTAGTACGATAAAAGAATGTTTTGAAGATAATAATATTAGAATGGCTCGGGTAACTCCGTTGCCCTTTAATGTAGAGGCTGTAAAAATTGGCGATAATTTCAAATGCGATCCGGCCTTTCCTGACAATGGTAGTGCAGAAGCTTTTGTAGTGGATGGAACAGACTCCCTTACCGCCGGCTATACCTTTTATTGGTACGATGCAGCCGTGGATACCCTTGAATCTACCGGAGCAGTAGTAGGAGGATTAGGTGATGGCAGCTTTTATGTAAGTGCATCTAACAACGCGATTGGATGTGGTTCTGATACTGCTACTGTTACCATAGGTACTGTATTTGATGTACCGGTGGTAAATGTTAGCGTCAATAATGCTATGACCAGTTGTACCAATCCAAATGGAGAGTTGCAAGCATTTGTAGATGAAAATGGCTTTGATGCCTCGGCAGATTACACCTTTACCTGGTTTGAGGGAACACAGGTGTATGTAAACCAGCAAAGCGTGGGTCAGATAGCCACCGGCCTATCAGAAAGAACATATTTAGTACTTGCGCAAAATGCCACTAATGGATGTAGTGGAGTAAGAACTGGTACTGTTCCGCTAGATATTACTTATCCGGATGTAGATATTACCGGCTTTACCAATATTACCAATTGTATAGACCCATATGGAACAATGACCGCGCAAGCTACCATGGATGGTGTGTTGGGCGATCCAAGCTACTTTACCTTCCGCTGGTTTGCTTCCAATACAGATGATCCGTTGACTGAAATATTCAGCGAAACGGGCCCTGATATTGATAGTCTGGACGCTGGCTTTTACACCGTAAAAGTAGTGACGGATAGCACCCAATGTGAATCAATTGCCCAAACCCAGGAAATACAGGATTTGACTACCACGCCTGATGTTAATATTGCATTGGTATCGGAAAAAACATCTTGTATCCGACCAAATGGTGCATTATCAGCCACTGCCAATGGCGGCACCACCGGCTTCGACTTTGAGTGGTTCAGAGGAATCAATACTACTACAGGTCTTACCTCACCGGAAGTTACCAGTGGTACTAATAATAGTGTAGCAGAAAACCTGAGTGATATGTTTTATACGGTACGAGCCACAGAAACGGCCACAGGATGTTTCGCAACAGACTCAACGCGAGTACCGGAAAATCCATTAAATATTACTATCAGCAATGTAAATGTAATACATCAGACCATGTGTTTGCCCAGAAATGGAGAAGCAGAAGCATTTGCCAGCGGCGGTGCCACAGGGCAATACGATTATTACTGGTTTGATAGCAATCCTGGTACCAATCCGGATACAACAACAGCTGATTTCATTGGCCAGCAGTACACGGGATTGCGTGCAGGAAATTATTGGGTAGTAGCAGCAGATCGTCAAGAACGATGTTACTCTCCACCCAGCCAAGTTACGATCAACCCGCCAGCACCACTGCCAGACGTAAATTTTGCAATAACGCCTAATGCAACTTGTGATCCTGCCAGACCCAGCGGTGCTGCAACGGCTACTGTTGCCAGTGGAACTAACAATGATTATTCATTTCGATGGTACGTTGGGCAGACTACCAACAATAGTTTTCGTTTGCCAAACGCATCTATACCTACTGCCCAAACAATAGGGCCAAACCAAGAAACACTAATACAGGTACCCGATCAAATATATACCGTAAGACTGCAAAATAATACTACCAATTGTAATGACACAGCCGTAGTAATCATACCCACGGGGCCTCCGCCTACTATTGCTGTAAATGCTGGAAGTCAACCTGTAGATGCATGTATTCCACCGGATGGAGAAGTAAATGCTGATGTAGGTGGAAATACTACCGATTATACGTTTAATTGGTATGAAGGAACAGCGGTAAAAGCTACTGCAGACTATACCACCAGTAATGTAACTGGCTTACGTCAGGGAGATTATACAGTAACAGCTACCAGCAATTTAAATGGTTGTATTTCCGATCCGGTGACAGTAAACGTGGGTTATATTTCAGGTATAACCAATATAAATTTTGTTCCAACCACTGTAGCTGGATGTATAGATACTGACGGTACCATTGATGTGACGGTAACAGGAACTGCTACTCCATATACTTACGAATGGTTTGTTGGAGGTGATACCATACCAGGCAATTTTTTAAGCAACAATCAAAATTTAGCCAATTTATCGGCCGGAAAATATACTTTAAAGGTAACTGATAATAATGGTTGTATAGATGTAGATACTACCTCCATACAAACAACGGAAATTATTCCGATAGTGTCAGCTTCTAAAATTGATATGACGCAATGTGCGCCGGCCAATGGAGAAGTATCAGCTACTGTAACTAATACAGGCATATACAATCAAAGTGATTATCTTTTTTACTGGTTTGCCGGCGATAGGCCAGTGATTGACAACACTGACAGTGATGGTTATTTAGAAGATTATGCCAATGCCGCTGTAAGCAGCTTGGCTCCCGGGCAATACACGGTGCTGGCCAAGCAGGATTATGGCGATGGATGTGTATCTCAGCCGCAAGTAGTGGAGGTACTGGAAACAGCAGCTCCCCCGGCAATTGACATTACCAGTGTTGCCAATCAAAATTGCGCGGCACCCTTCAACGGGGAGCTTACTGCTACTGCCAGTACCTCCAATGGCCAACCGGAGCCTGCAAACGGATATGATTTTAGTTGGTACCAGAGTAGAATATTTGATTTGACAGGCACTTCTACTGCATTACTACCAACAGGAAATAATGCACTTACCGGCCAGGATGGCAATCAGTACTACTCGGTAATTGTTACCAATCAAAATACCAATTGTAGTGATACAACCGATCATCGTTTATTAAATGATCTGGAGAATCCCTACTTTGTATCGCACAATAAGAATGACCTTACTGTATGCGGTACTTTAGGAGATATAGAAATTACAGGATTATCAGTAGGTACCCCTACCGACTATACCTATAACTGGCGAGCCGGTGATGCAACTAATCCGGCACTACCCGATGTAGATGAAACGTTGGCCAACCTTGACTCCGGCAGTTACTTTGTATCAGCAGTTTATAATGTAACCCGATGCCCGGTGAATACGCTGGAAGTACGTATAGAAGACTTATTGGAATACCCGGCAGCCTCCCTGCACCTGGTACAGCCACAGATGAGCTTAAATCCTGGTTTCCTCACGGGCGAAATAGCAGCAGATGCTATAGAGCAAGATGGCACAGTAGAACTTTATGATTTTGATTGGCACTTTGGCAGTATACCCAATTCGATTATCCAAACATTGAATGCAACTGTAGATACCTTAGTCAACAGAGTAGAAGGAGATTACTTTGTGATAGCTCGCAATACGACCAGTAATTGTCGGGATACGGCAGCGCTAAACTTACCCTTACTACCTCCTACGCCAGAAATTATAGAAGTGGCGGTGAATCATAAAACCTGGTGTACACCAGACAATGGATCCTTACAAATAGATAGTTTGCTCCTGGATGGCATGGGAGATGCACTTTCCAATTATGAATTTTACTGGTATCGTGAAACCTATGTAGATGATTTGACCCAGGCTGACTTTGTGACCACTACACCAGCACTTACCGACTTGAGTGAGGGGACCTATTATATAGTAGCCCGGCATGAGGACCTATGGGTACAATCGAACCCCTACCAGATAATAATAGAAGACCGCAGTGTAATACCACAAATAGCATTGGGAAGACGGCTACCGCAAACCAGCTGTAATCCTGATCCTTCAGGACATAATGGTTTACTAAGAATCAATATCAATGGTGGGGCTTCTCCGGCAGGATTTAATATCTCCTGGTATGCCGGTAGCAATACTTCGGGTAGTCTACTGAGCAGTACTGACACTACTGCCAGCGGACTAACTAACCGGAACTATACAGTAGAGGTAGTGAATGCTGCCTCAGGATGCCTTGACAGTGCCACTTATTTTGTACCATCGCAGATACCCGAAGTACAATTACTAACCAGCATAACACCCAACAGAAAATGTATCAACCCTGACGGGGTGTTGAGCGCGGTTGTGCAGCCAAGTGATAGCTATACTGTAGAGTGGTATGCTGGCAATACAATAGCAGGATCACCTCTCTATACAGGAATCACCGTGGATAGCGTAGGTGGAGGAACTTACACGGCCCAAGCGATATTGAATAGTGACCCCTTCTGTGTGTCACCACCTGTAATCGATAGTATTCCTGATATTTTGGTATATCCTCAATTTGACCTGATGGTAGATGCACCGGTAAGTAATTGCGATGAAACAAGACCCAATGGGCAGGCATCAGTAGATAACATTGTACCCACGGCTACTTATACAGCAGAGTGGGTGGAAGTAGCCACCAGTAATATAGTAGTTACGGGATTGATCGGTACGGAGTTGAGTGCTCAGGAGTATTCGGTTACTTTATTAAATACTTTTACCGGTTGTTCAACCACTAACAATATTACCATTCCGGAACAATTAGAAGTGGTACCGGATCCTACGATTACCGTACTATCAGAAATGACCAGCTGCGAAAGTCCTAATGGATCTTTAGCAGCGGATGTGGAAGGCAATATCATTAATTACGAATTTAACTGGTATGATGGAACAGAGGAAAAACCAACAGAAGATTACCTGGGCGATACTTACAGTGATTTGGATATTGGCAGCTTTACAGTTAAAGCTTATGATTTAGTAACCGGTTGCTGGTCAAATGCGGTAACTGAGGAAATACAGGATGGCAGGGAATACCCTCAAATATTTGTGGATGTTACCAATTCTGAATGTGAACTGAATAATGGAACAGCGGCCTTGACTATTGGTAATGGTATAAATGCTGATATTGTAAACTGGTACAATGATTTGGAACAATACGAAGGGGTTTCTCTATTTGATATACCTGCAGGAATGTACGATATAGAAGTAATTACACCTTTGGGATGTACCAGTACTGAAACCTTTGAGGTGCCGACCGAAATTAAAATATATAATGGAGTATCTGCCAATGGTGACGGTCTTAATGAAGTATTCCAGGTAGATTGTATTGATTATTTCCCGGGAAATCAAGTGAAGATCTTTAATAGAGGCGGTGAGCTGGTATTTGAAACTACCAATTATGACAATCTTAACAACGCCTTTAATGGCGAAGGTAATAGAGGATTATACCTGGGTTCTGAACAATTACCGATTGGTACCTACTTTTTTATTGTTGACTTAAAAGATGGAACCGAACTGCAGACGGGTTACTTAGAATTAGTAAGATAAATTACTTACTTTATTGATCGGTATCAACTTCAATGCCCAATTTGTGCATCAAAATGCTGGCATTGAAGCTTTCGGTCACTCCTTTGTGAATAAACGATGTCACTTGTATTTAATGTCTCTAAGAAATCACTAGTTTTCTTAGAGACACTATTTAATATGCCGATTTCGCTGCACCCGGATAACGAATTTGGATCTGAATCCTTATCTATAGAAAATACTTATCTACTGATAAATTCCGGTGCATTA
>Ga0207419_1000446_pt1 | contig 36056 bp, 30 predicted proteins | sample ElkSloMetagenome_4_FD_184723 | JGI IMG/M metagenome (GOLD analysis project Ga0207419, IMG submission 184723) | Hot spring microbial communities from Elkhorn Slough, Monterey Bay, USA - MD2A (version 2) | ecosystem: Environmental > Aquatic > Marine > Intertidal zone > Estuary: Microbial mat ...
TTGAACACATGTTGAAGGATTGGGCATTGCTGCTCAAAAAGGAGAGAAGGGCGATGATCGCCAAACTTAAAGATCGCATGACTGTGATAGTTAGTAGGGTGGTTATTCAGCTGACAAAATAAAGAAAGAAACCAGCTCAAAATCATCCATAACCCTTATATTTTAAAATATATGGATTTAAAGTATTCTTTGTTTAAGCGTGAAGACATTTGGTGAAACAAAACCGAACAGGAGAAAAAAGAATCGCGCTTTAAAGAGTAAAGTATGTTTGCTTTTACAAACCGACTTTAAGCTCAATCCACTTCATCATGAATATGGTTTTAAAGGGGAGCAAGCTAAAAATTGATTCGCACCGCTTCTCCGGTTAACAGACCGGGCTTAAAGTTGGGTATTTCTTGGCCATTTATGGCGATGCTCACTGTATTGGGGCCCGATGAGCCTTCATTCAGGGCGAAGACTACCAGGTCATTTGCTCCGGGATTTAAAAACGAGGTGGAAAAATTGAAGTTGGTGCCCGCATTCAGCAGCGTATGATTTTCAATGATCCAATTCCCATTCAGATACACGGATACAATATCGCCGTCTTCTGCCGCATTATCCCATAGGCGGATGGTGAAAAAGGACTGTGATCTGGGGACGTTCACTCCATTGTTGTTCACATCGTAAGAGCTTGGGTCTACAGTAGAGCAGGAGGTATTTAATCGAAGCTGCAATTCATTGCTTTTGCTTCCCACTTCATCTTCAGTGTCAAAGTCGAGGATGATGTGGTTCAATTGATTTGCCTCTGCTTGATTCGCAAAGCGCGCCTCAAAGAGGTAGCTTGCCGCATTATTTTGTATGTTAACTAAATCCCTTTCTACAGTCGCGTTGAACGAAAGCGGAAAGATCTCTTGATTGTCGCCTCGGTAAAATTTGGGGTAGTTGTTCACCTGATTCAAGCAGTCTGCTGATCGCCTGAAGTTAAAACGTATTTCTGCCCGAAAAGCTGTACTGTCGTTACAAGGATCTTCAAGCCGGCTATAGGCAGGGGTTTCAATACGAAAACGCTTACAGGCATCCTGCTCAATATCAATATCCAGATCTTTGTTGGTGCAGGCTTGCAAAAGCACCATCAAGATGGTGCAAACCATGATCCCATATGCCCTGATCCTAGTCATCCTTGTTTTTATATTTGATCTGCAAAGTGCCACTTCGATCTAGCGTTGATTGCAGGGTCAGTTTGTATTCCTTATCGCCATCTTTCACAAGAATTGCGGCTGTGTTCGGGCTCACCCTTCCCAGGTTCAAGGCATGCAATACGAAGGTATTGACACCTTCAACCAAGTCGATCTCGAATTCTAGTTTTTCTTTCTTTAAGGTATAATTTTCGAGGATCCACTCATCGTTCAATACCAACGAAACTCGATCACCATCTTCGGTTTGATGATCCCAAATGATCACCTTCACACGGCTGGAATCTACTTTGATCCGCTCGCTTACCACTACTTTTCTACCTTCATCCTTATACTCCTTCTTGTGGGGTTTAGGCTCTTCATTTTGATCTTCTTTCTCCTTTTTACTTACATCTATGGCAATGTCTTCCAGGCGTCTTCGCTTTTTTCTCGGTTTTTCGCGGTCCGGAATATGATAAAGCCTGAAATCGTAACGCAGGGTAAGGGTGAAATTGCTACCTTTTGATGTAAGTCCGTCGCTATTACTTTCTCCATTGAGATTGTCCCTTACGGTGTAACTACTTTCAAAAGCAGTGCTTTGTCCGATGTTGTACCTTAAGCCGAGGCTAAGGAGGTTGCCCTTAAAAAATTTATGTTGGATTCCCACTTCCGGAATCAATGAGAAGTTGGTGCCACGATACTCGGTGGTGTATTCCAGTTCCCGATCAATATTCTCGCTGGCAATAACCAGAGAAGCATTCTCTGTGACGCTTGCCTCTGAATAGGTATTGAACGAAAGCGCAAATTTGCCATATAGATAGCTGTCGGTGCGTTTGATCCTAAAAAAAGTCGATGTAGCCACATAATAGTTCCAATGTAAATTGGAATTTCTGATCTTGATGGAAAAGTCATCGGTTTGCTGCGCAAAGTTTCGATCGGTAAGTCGGTACCTGCTCCAATGCTGCCCAATTCCTGCCTCAACAGCAAAGCGGTCGAAAAGGCGAATGCTCACGTTGAGCTGTCCACCAAGGGTAGGGGAGTAATTCCTTTGCTTAAGGAGATCAGTCTCTATGGCAGAGCCGCTCATGATGCCTCCAATGAATTCTCCACCTACATACAGTTCCTGCTGGGCGTGCAGCTTGCTTTGTGAAAGCAAGATGATGGATAGGAATATAATTTTTTTCAAGTCGTGACTTTAAGGGTCTTACAAATATGCTGAAAAGAAAAATTTAATTTGGAATAGTCCTTAATAGCGATATGCGATGGCATTCACGTTCATTCCGGCACCAACCGAAGCCAATAAGATGAGATCGCCATGATCAATTTGATGATTTCCCTCAGCAGTACCTTTTCTAATTTGATCGAGTAAGGTTGGTACCGTAGCCACTGAGCTATTGCCTAATTTGTGGATACTCATCGGCATGATATCCTCTGGGATCTCTCTAATTTTATAAAGCCGGTAGAGTCTTTTAATGATCTCATTGTCCATTTTTTCATTTGCCTGATGGATCAACACCTTTTTTAGATCGTGAATATTGACTCCCGCTTTATCAAGACATACTTTCATGGCCTTTGGTACGTGATTCAGGGCAAATTCGTAGATCTTTCGACCGTTCATTTTGATATACCTCACTTTAGGATCAGATTCGGTGGTATTGCTCTTGCCCAAAAAAAGATAATACGCTTCTTCTTCGGTCCAACTGCCCATTTCGAATCCAATGATGCCTCTTTCGTGATCTTCTTCTTTGGATTCCAGAATGCAAGCACCGGCGCCATCGGCAAAGATCATAGAGTCTCTATCATGCATGTCGAGCACGCGCGATAAGGTTTCGGTTGCGATCACTAAGCATCTTTTAGCCATGCCAGACCTGATATAGCTATTGGCCTGAATCATTCCCTGTATCCATCCCGGGCAGCCAAACAGTAGATCATAAGCTACACAAGCAGGATTTTTGATCCCTAAATTATGCTTTACTCTCGCGGCTAGACTAGGTAGTATATCCGTTTGGATGGTCCCTTTCTTTACATCTCCGAAATTTTGGGTTACTATAATCTGATCAATGCTTTCAGGATCAATCTTGGCATCAGCAATAGCTAGTTCAGCAGCCAGCGTTCCGATATCCGAAGCATTTTGCTCATCATTTACATAGCGTCTTTCTTGAATTCCGGTAATGGCTTTGAACTTTTCGGCAATTTCTTCATGTGGCTGATCAATGGCTTTACCATTCTCATCATAGAATTCATTCCTTGCAAAATCCTGGTTACTGACCACCTTCGATGGTATGTAACTGCCGGTTCCGCTAATGATGATATTGTTATAGGTCATAATTCCGAATCTGGGAAAGGAGAGATAAGCTTATATCAAAAAACAATACAGATTCGATCTCAATATGAAGGGAGGATGGCAAAGGTATTTTAATCTAGCTTTTACCTGCCTTCACGAACCTAGTTAGATATAATGCGAAAGGAAAAGATCTAATCTTGCTCTTGAGACTACGAAAGAAAAAAGTGTTTTGTAAATCAAGAACTTTAGTCCCTGTGAGTATTCTATGCACTAAGACTGAAGATTAGCTCATCGTCAATCTTTCCCCAAATCCTCAAAACTGACGTCAGAAAAGGCTTTGGTCGCATCCGTCTCTTCAGAAGAAGTTGATGCTTCGGGCTGATTATCGCTGGGTTTTTGATTTTTCTCGCCTTGCTCATCTTCTGATTCCAATTCTGCTCTAGGCGTAGCTTCTACGCCGCCATTGAGCTCCTTGATCTTATCCAAGGTGCCATTCAAGTGTTCGCAGAAATCGGCGAAATCCTCTGGGTAGAGAAACAGTTTGTGTTTCTCGTAATAAAATTTTCCATTGTCGTTATTGAACCTTCTCTTGCTCTCGGTGATCGTAAGATACAGATCTTCTGATTTCGTTGATTTTACGTCAAAAAAATAGGTTCGATTGCCTGCGCGTAGCGATTGGGAATACACATCATCGGCTCTTCGCTTTGCGCCTCCTTTCTCATTTCCGTCCATTAGGTAGTAATTTTATGTCAATAAGCAGTTTTTAAAAGTAGATTCAAACAAATCTAACTAAAAAACTTTTAGCTTTTTCAAGCTACTGCTGAACCAGATTCTTTTGATCTTCCAAAAGCTGTTTTTGGTAAGTTTCAAAATAGATTCCCTTTTGATTTAGCAGATCGTTGTGCTTGCCTTGCTCTGCGATCTTCCCTTCATCTAACACCAGGATTTGATCGGCCTGCTTCACCGAAGACAAGCGGTGAGAGATAATGATAGAGGTTCTGCCTTTCATGATGCGCTTGAGGCTGTTGAGAATCTTTTCTTCAGTTTCCGTGTCCACTGCGGATAAACAATCGTCAAAGATCAAGATCTTGGGCTCATCAATAATCGCTCTGGCAATGGATATCCGCTGTTTTTGTCCGCCGGATAAGGTAATTCCCCTTTCACCCAAGACGGTTTCGTACTGTGCGGAAAAATCGGCTATATTATCATGAATGGCGGCGTCTTTAGCCGCTTGTTGAATTCGCTCGAAAGGAAGATCAGTCTCTTTGATGCCGAAGGAAATGTTGTTCCTGATCGAATCGGAGAAGAGGAACACCTCTTGCGGAACGTAACCGATCTCTTCCCTCAGGGCATTGAGGTTCACTTGATCGATCTGCTTGCCGTCGATGAGAATTTCCCCTGAGCTACGGTCGAAAAGCCGACAGATCAGGTCAGCTATGGTGCTCTTCCCCGAACCGGTCTTACCTACAATGGCTAAAGTTTCTCCGGTCTTCACTTTGAAACTAATTTCGTCCAGGGCCAGCGTACCCGACTCGGGATAGACAAAGGATACATTTTTAAACTCAATATCCCCTATGAGGTCGATGGGTTCCTGGCTTGGGTTTTGGATCTCGGGCTCAGTTTCTAAGAATTCGTTGATTCTGGTCTGCGATGCGGCTGCCCTTTGCACCAAAGAGGTAACCCAGCCCAGGGCCGTGACCGGCCAAGTAAGCATATTCACATAAATGATGAATTCTGCAATATTTCCAAGTTGAATCTCGCCGGCAATGGTCTTGATCCCACCAATGTAAACGGTCAAAATCGTACTCAGGCCGATCAGCATTAGCATGATAGGGAAGAAGAAGGCCTCTAGCTTCACCAAGACCAGGTTCTTGTCTTTGTAATCTTCTGCCTCTCTCTTTAGGCTATCGTTCATGTACTTTTCCTTTACGAAGGATTTGATGATGCGAATCCCGGAAAAACTCTCTTGGGAAAAAGTAGAAAGACGGGATAGTTGCGCTTGCACCCGCTCAGATTTCATGTTGATCTGATTGCTCACATAGTAGATCAGGATGCTGAGGATGGGTAAAGGCGCCAAGGCGTAAAGAGTAAGCTCCACATCAATGCTTAACATAACGGCCACTACCAGCACAAAACGGGTCACCAGATTGGTGGTGTACATGATTCCCGGACCAAGATACATCCTTACCCGGCTTACATCCTCACTGATCCTGTTCATGATATCACCGGTGTTGTTGCGTTTGTAAAAGGCCATGTCCAAGGCTTGATAGTGATCGTAGATCTCATTTTTTAGGTCAAATTCGATCAAGCGCGACATAATGATCACGGTTTGCCTGGTGAAAAAGGTAAAAAGACCGGCAAGGATGGCCATCAACAGCACCAAACCGGCAAAGAACAGCATTGCTTCGTTCAGCGACATGTCTTCGATCAAGCGGGTAAAAAAACTGATCTCAGGACTCTCATTGGGCTCGATCAGTTCATTTGCCTCTTTTTGATTGCTTGAAAGCGATGATAAGCCCTCTAATTCTTTAGCCTCCGCTACTGCATTGAAGGCTTCTCTAATGATTTGCGCAGGGTAAATGGCAAATACGTTTGAGACTGCCACAAAAAGTATCCCCAACACAAGCCGAAAACGATATTTTCGAAGATATTTATTGAGGTATTTGAGTGATCCTAGTCCTTTCAAAATCGGCTTTAAGAATTCTTTTTTTTATGGATATTTTTGCGCTCCCGTATGCAAGGCACAATCACTTGCAAAAATAGGAAGAACAAAACTCTTAAATATCTACATGAGCGAGCTTTTAGACCTAGAGAAGGTAAGTGAAGATAAAAACCCAATAATCCAACAAATGTTGGAGAATGAGCACGAACAAGTGGTTTTTTGTCAAGATAAAGCAAGCGGACTAAAAGCAATCATCGCCATTCATAACACTTCTCTTGGTCCCGCATTAGGCGGAACCAGGATGTGGATGTACCAAAATGAGCTTGAGGCTTTGAATGATGTGCTGAGGTTGTCGAGAGGAATGACCTTCAAGGCTTCCATCAGTGGGCTTAATCTGGGCGGTGGAAAGGCAGTGATCATTGGAGATTCCTACACCCAAAAGACAGAAGCGCTATTCAGAAGGTTTGGCAAATTCGTGGATAGCTTGAACGGGAAATACATCACCGCAGAGGATGTAGGCGTAAGTCCGAAAGAGATGGAATTCGTCCAAATGGAAACCAAGCATGTCACCGGCTTACCGGAAAGTTTAGGGGGGAGCGGTGATCCATCACCGGTCACGGCCTATGGGGTTTACATGGGCATGAAAGCAGCGGCAAAGCACCAGTGGGGAAGTGATTCCCTCAGCGGCAAAAGAGTGTTAGTGCAAGGGGTTGGCCATGTGGGGCAGACTTTGGTGGATTATCTAGCAAAAGAAAATGCATCGATCATACTTTGTGACATTAACGAAGACCGCCTGATCGAAATGGCGAAAAAGTACGGAGCAGAAGTAGTGACTACTGAAGAACTCTTCGATACAGCGATGGACATTTACGCTCCCTGTGCTCTGGGGGCCACGCTGAATGATGAGAGCATCGCCAAATTAAAGGCAAAAGTGGTTGCCGGAGCAGCAAACAATCAATTGGCAAACGAAGAGGTGCATGGCAAACAATTGCAGGGAAGAGGAATCGTTTATGCGCCAGATTTTTTGATCAATGCCGGCGGACTGATCAATGTGTATCGGGAAGTGGCTGGAATTAGCCGTGAAAAGGCAATGGAACTCACTGAGAATATTTACGCTACAACAACTGATATCTTTCGCTCAGCTGAACAGCATGGGATCACTACTCATAAAGCAGCCATGAAGATTGCCAAAAGTAGGATTCAGGCCATTGCCAATCTTAAAACCACTCTTTAACCAAGATCATCTATGCTCAATAGAAGACTGCTAAGAATTAAAGTAATGCAAGCGCTTTACGGCTTCTTCCAATCAAAAGATGCCGACTTGGTTAAAGCCCAGAAGAATCTACTTTTGAGCGTAGATCGGATTTATGACCTCTATTTGTATTATCTCAGCTTGCCTCTCGAATTGGCAAGAGCAGCAGAGGTGCAGATGGAGGAAGCTCGAAATAAAGTAATGCCTACCGAAGCCGATCTTGCTCCGAACCGAAAGTTTGTGGAGAGCTACCTATTGAAAGCACTCGAAGGAAATAAGACTTTGCAGCTTCTGATCGATCAACGGAAGATCAGCTGGGCAGCTGAGAATGAAGCGCTGCATAAACTTTGGAAAAAGATCAAGGTGTCTAAACTATACCAGGGTTTTCTGAATAGCCAGGACGATCATCCGGCCGGGCATCGAAAATTTATCGAGGAGCTTTATCGCGAATTCATTCTCGATGCAGAAAGCATCTACGGTATTTTTCAGGAAAAGAGCATTTATTGGGATTATGAGGATAACGACTTTGCCGTACAGATGGCCATGCGTTATTTTTCGAAGATCAAGTCGGCCGATAATTACAAGCCGATTCCTCAGAAATTTAAGGATAAGAAGGAAGACGAAGAATTCGTGAAAGCCCTTTTTAGAAAAACGATCAATCAAGATGCAGAGATCTCTCAGTGGATCGAAGCCAAGACGAAAAATTGGGAAGTGGATCGTATCGCGACCATGGATGTTTTGCTGATGAAAATGGCCGTAATCGAATTCTTGCACTTCAACTCCATCCCCGTCAAGGTAAGCCTGAACGAATACATCGAAATTTCCAAGTTATTCAGCACGCCTAAAAGTAAAGTCTTCATCAATGGAGTGCTAGATAAACTTTTGAGAGAGTTCGACGAAAAGAAAATGATCAAGAAACGCGGAAGAGGATTGATGGAGTGAGAAGTTTAGCACGAGTTCCCTTGCGTTGGGAGTTGCGTGTTTGAATGGCAAAAATTTAAATGAATAACTGAATAAATAGCTATACAATGAAAATTAGAAATCTATTAATGTCAATTGCAGTCGCGATCGCATTTACTGCTTGTTCAAATGAGGGTAATAATCCTTCAGACGCCGAAGTAAGCACCGACATCATCAATGATCCGGCCACCGCTTCAGGTGAAATAGATGAATCAGAGCTGCCGGTGATTGAATTTGAAGAAACCGTCATCGATTTTGGGGAAATTTCTCAAGGCGAAAAGGTAAAGCGCATCTATACCTTTACAAATTCGGGTAAAAGTGATCTGATCATCTCAGACGCGAAGGGAAGTTGCGGATGCACCGTGCCCAGATGGCCCAAACAACCGATCAAAGCCGGTGAGCAAGGAGATGTGGAAGTGGTTTTTGATAGTAACGGAAAGATGGGCAGACAGCATAAGACCGTGACCTTGATCGCAAATACAAAACCCAATACCACCGTGATTGCTTTAAAAGGCGACGTGCTGGTACCGGAGAAGTAACATTGATAATCTGGAACCTGTAACCCAAATTCTAGTTTTTAAAAGGAGATTTAAAATATGAAAGGGATCCGGTAAAATGTTGCCGCTTCTGCCATATTCACAACTCTAAGTACTCTAAGTATTCTAAATATTCATAACTAAATTATAATTACATGACACTAACTAACTTATTCTTAATGGCTCCTTCAGGCGGTGAGGGAGGAATCATGGACTTCCTACCCTTGGTCTTGATCATTGTGGTCTTCTATTTTTTCATGATCCGACCACAATTGAAGAAACAGAAAGAGCAAAAGAAGTTCAGAGAAAGCCTTTCGAACGGCGACAAGGTGGTGACCATTGGTGGAATCCACGCCAAGATTCTTGAAGTGAAAGAGAATAAAGTATTACTTGACATCGGTGGCAGTCAGAAAATCACCGTTGAGAAAAGTGCGATCTCTTCTGATTTTAGCAGTGCTGACAGCCTGCAGAACAAGAAATAATAATTCGTATTTTCGAGGAAAGTCGCTCTGTGTTTAAATCAATCAGAAGTTTTTTCCTTGAAGAGAATCAAGGGAAGGTCAAGCTAAGCCAACGCGCGGTGATCTTCTTTTTTTGTCTGGTGTTGTCTTCTTTCTTTTGGCTGCTCACAGCCTTATCAAAAGAATACAATACCAGATTGACCATCCCTTTGGTTTATACCGAGTTGGCAGGTTTCTTCGTCTTGACCGAAGATCCCCCATCGTATATTGAAGTTGAAGTTCGGGGCACGGGTTTTGAACTTTTAGGCGAGCAGTGGAGCCTGAATAATTCGCCCATCCAGATTAATCTCAATACCGCCAAGGCCTCTTCCCGCCCTGATCAGTTTGCAGTATCAACCAATAAATTGAGAACCAAAGTGATCAGAACCCTTGATCAAAATTTGAATCTCAGGTATATCAGTCCGGATACCCTTTACTTTAAAACTGAAAGTAGGTACGGAAAGCATTTGCCTCTGCAAGCCAAGCTAGAGCTTAACTTTTCTCCCGGATTCAAGCTGAGGTCACCGGTACAATTGAACCCTGACTCGATCTGGATCTCTGGTCCGGCTTCTTTTATTGATACCGTATCCGCCGTCACCACCAAACCCCTTCAATTGAACAACCTTAAAGACAGTGTGAGTCGTCGCATTGGCATCGAGCCTTACCAAGTAGAAGGCATAAAGGTAGAGCCCAAAGAAGTGTCCGTTTTCGTTCCTGTTGAAAAATTTACGGAAAAGGAATTGAACCTCCGCCTGAAAGTTAGCAATGAAATGGATGACCGTACCATCAGATGCTACCCCAGGGAAGTGAAGGTGGTTTTTTTGGTGCCTTTGACCAAGTTTGAATACGTAGATACATCGCTAGTGGATGGAATAGTGAGATTTACGGAAGATGATTTACAAAGCACGCGACTCCCGATCGAACTGACCGGAGTGCCACCTTATGCGAAGCTCATTCGAAAGGAAGTGGATAAAGTGGAATTTATTATCAAGGAATAATGTTAAAGGTTGGAATTACCGGGGGGATAGGCAGCGGAAAATCTACCATAAGTAGAATTTTGGAAAACTTGGGTGTTCCGGTTTTCAATTCAGATGAAGAAGGGCGAATCATTTTGAATGAAGACAAGCAAGCGAAGATCGAGGTGATGCAGATCTTCGACAAAGACATGTATAATTCCAACGGAGAGCTCGACCGGGAGCGAATGGCCAGCGTGGTCTTTAATGACCCAAGAGCCTTGAATCGATTGAACACCATCGTGCACCCAAGGGTGAATGAAGCTTTTCACGCCTTCTGCGAATTGCACGAGCAGGTACCCTATGTATTAAAGGAAGCAGCCATCTTGTTTGAGAGTGGGAACTACCATGATTTAGATAAGGTGGTAACCGTGTTTGCTCCGAAAGAAGATCGCATCAAAAGAGTAATGAAAAGAGATGGCGTAGGCGATGAGAAAGTGCGTAAACGAATGACCTTTCAGTACACCGACGAAGAAAGGAATGAGTTGGCCGACTTTATAATTTTGAACGAAGAAGGGGTTGATCTTCTGCCCCAGGTCATGGAATTGCATGAGATCTTACTAAATGAAAAGCAGCAATGATCAAGGTACTACCGGTTAAGACCGTTCGCTTGGCCGACCAGTATACGATAAAGAATGAACCAATCAGTTCGCTGGCCCTGATGGAAAGGGCTTCTTTGAAAGCGTTCGAATGGATCACAGCGCGATTCCCCGATACAGAAAAGCCCTTTGATATTTTTTGCGGAACCGGAAATAATGGAGGAGACGGGATGGTGATCTCAAGACTGCTGGATGAAGCGGGTTACGCAGTGAACACCTATCTGATCGAATTTTCTGACCACTATTCCGATGATCTTGCTCACAATCTTGGAAAATGCAAAGAAGTGAAGCTTTTGAAAGAAGAAGAGTTTGATTTCACTTTGCAAGAAGAGTCGGTGATCATAGATGCCATTTTTGGATCCGGATTGAGTAGGGCAGTGGAAGGCTTTACCGGGCAGATCATTGAAAGGTTAAATGAATCTAAGCGAAGAATCATATCTGTAGATATGCCTTCGGGCCTATTTGCGGATATTCCATCTGCCCGTGGACCAATCGTTAAGACTGCTCATTGCTTGAGCTTCCAATTCCCTAAACTGGCATTCTTCATGCCTCAAAATCAAGAGTACGTTTCCAACTTTAGTATTCTTGATATCAAACTGCATGCTGAATTCATCAAGTCGGCAGAATGTGCGCATTTTTTCCTCAGCGCGCAGGATGCGGCTAGCATGGTAAAGAAAAGAGAGGCCTTTGCGCACAAGGGAGATCACGGTCGTGCATTTCTGATTGCAGGAAGCAAAGGCAAAATGGGGGCTGCAGTCTTAGCCTCAAGAGCTTGCATGCGTGCCGGGGTAGGCTTACTTACCACCCAAGTTCCGGCTTGTGGATATGAGATCATGCAAACTGCTATTGCAGAGGCGATGGTAGAAGTTGACCTCGGAGAAGCACATTTGTCTGAGGTTAAGCCGAAAGTTCGTTTTGATGCGATCGGAGTCGGTCCCGGGATCGGCACTCATGAAGAGACGCAGCAATTCTTAAAACAATTGATCCAGTTGAATAATAGTCCGATGCTGATCGACGCCGATGCATTGAATATGCTATCTGAAAATAAAACCTGGCTATCTTTTTTACCCAGAGGCTGCATTTTTACGCCCCATCCTGGTGAATTCAAACGTTTGGCTGGGGATTGGAGTGATGACTTTGAGCGACTTGAATTGCTGAGAGATTTTGCGGTCAAGCACGGACAGTTTGTCGTCTTGAAAGGCAGATTTACCAGCATCGCTTGTCCTGACGGACGCATCTATTTCAACCCAAGTGGAAATGAAGGCATGGCTACTGCCGGAAGTGGTGATGTATTGAGTGGGATCATCACTGGCTTGCTTGCTCAAGGCTATGCCTCAGAACAAGCCGCTCTTCTAGGGGTTTATTTGCACGGATTAGCTGGGGATATTGCCGCAGAACGCTATGGAAAAAGAGCTATGATTGCCGGAGATATAGTGGACTGTATTCCAGAAGCCTACCAACGAATGTAATAGCCATACTTTTTGTGCAATTCTGTTCAGCTGATTGGAAGTGGAAAGCCTTCTTAGAACTCCAACTCGCCGATTCCCTGGCGGATGATCATTGGCTCTGAGGAGGTGAGATCCACCACAGTGGAGGCTTCATTATTGCCGTAACCGCCATCTACCACAAGATCTACTTGATGCGCATACTTTTCATGGATCAACTCTGGATCGGTGGTGTACTCGATCACTTCATCTTCATCGTAGATGGAAGTGGAAATGATCGGACGGTCAAGCTTATCGACTATCGAGCGACAAATGGCATGGTCAGGAACCCTAATTCCAAGGGTCCTTTTCTTATTTCTGAAAAGCTTAGGAATGGAGTTATTGGCTTCTAGAATAAAGGTGAAAGGGCCCGGTAGGTTCCTCTTCAAGAGTTTGAAGGTGGAAGTGCTAAACTGCTTGGTATATTCGGAAATATGGCTGAGGTCGTAAAATACAAAACTGAAATCGGCTTTTTCTGCTTTGACCTGCTTCATTCGCGCGACCCGTTCGATTCCGGCGCGCGAATTGATGTCGCATCCCATGGCATAAACCGTATCAGTGGGGTAGATGATCACTCCACCGTCCAAGATGCATTCCGTAACCAGCTTGAGGTCTTTCGGGTTAGTATTTTCCTCGTATAGCTTGATCAGCATGGTGTGGCTTATTGATTCTTTTTATGGTCGGCTAGAAACTTCTCCAAACCGATATCAGTAAGTGGGTGTTTGAGCAAGGCAGTAATTGCGCTTAGCGGACCAGTCATCACGTCGGCACCAATGGTTGCGCATTCAATGATGTGCATGGGGTGTCGGATAGAGGCAGCGAGAATTTCAGTTTCGAAAAGGTAATTGTCGAAAATGGTGCGAATCTCCGCAATCAGTCCCAGACCATCGGTAGAAATATCATCTAGTCTACCCAAGAAAGGGGAGATGTATGTAGCTCCAGCTTTAGCGGCTAATAGAGCTTGTCCGGCACTGAAGATCAAGGTACAGTTGGTGCGAATTCCCTTCTGCGAAAAATATTTGATGGCTTTCACCCCATCTTTGATCATCGGCACCTTCACCACGATCTGCTCGTGAAGTTCAGCTAAGGCTTCTCCTTCTTTTATAATTCCATCGAAATCAGTTGAGATCACCTCTGCACTCACGTCGCCGTCCACAACCTCACAAATATCGATGTAATGCTGTTTTACTTTGGCGTCTCCTTTAATTCCTTCTTTGGCCATGAGCGAAGGATTAGTGGTTACCCCATCTAAGATTCCAAGGTCTTGGGCTTCTTTGATCTGATCGAGGTTGGCGGTATCGATGAAGAATTTCATGGGTCTATTTTAAGTTTTGAATATCAAAGGTAAAATTTTGAGAGAAGGCTGGCTACCCATTCTGCAATTGAATGACAAAAGTTTTTCACAAATGAACATCCCGAAAAGGGTAAAAAAAATGGGTAAGCTACTTGTATCGCACCGCTACGACCGCCTACCCTTGCTACCTTCCGGTCCTGGGGGATTCAGCAGGAGCTGGTCGTACAAGACTTACCCAAGGCAAAGTTAGGTAAACTCTTCCTTCCTTCAAATTTAATTTGCAGCAAAGTCACCCTAAAGGTGCAGCTTTTATATCTTTGTTTGGTTACAACCAAAAAAAATGATCATGGGCAATATTATCAATGCAGCGGCTAAATACGGACTGGTCCTCGGGCTTATTCAAGTGATGCTCACCTTGTTACTTTACCTCCTGGGAACGGAAGTGATGGCCAAATGGTGGGTAAGTATTCTTGTTTTGGTCCTCACATTAGGGCTCTTGACTGCTTCTACTTTAAAGTGGAGAAAAGAAAGAGGCGGAACGGCCGTCTTTAAAGAGGCATTTAGTTTTGTATTCTTCAATTTCGTGACCCTTTCATTGATTTCAACGGTCTTTAACATTTTATTGTACAATGTGATCGATCCTTCTTTACCAGTGGCCTTGAAAGAAGCTGTGATTGACTCCACCATGGGCATGATGGAAAGTTTTGGGGCTCCTGAAGAGGCTGTCGATCAGGCAATGGCCGAACTTGATAAGGAATTCGCCGATAAGTTTAGTGTCAGCGCCTTATCCATGCAGTTTCTGTACTCCTTGATCTTTGGACTGGTCATATCCTTGGTTTTGGGCGCCATTCTTAAGAAGAATCCGAACGAATTCGAGGAAGCGTAAGTATTTTGAGCAAGGTGAAAATGATATCTGTGGTGATTCCACTTTTGAATGAAGAGGAGTCGCTTCCTGAGTTGCATGCCTGGATCAAAAAGGTAATGGAAGCTCACGCCTATACGTATGAAGTCTTGTTTATTGATGACGGCAGCACCGACCAATCCTGGTCGGTGATTGAAAGCTTACAAGCGAACGACCCCAACGTACACGGCATCAAATTTCGCCGAAACTACGGAAAATCTGCCGCCCTGAATGTGGGCTTTGAGGCCTCTGAAGGTGAGGTCGTAATCACCATGGATGCCGATCTGCAGGATAGTCCGGATGAGATCCCAGAATTAAAAAAACTGATTCAGGAGGAGGGCTTTGACCTGATATCCGGCTGGAAAAAGAAGCGATTTGATCCCATCAGTAAAACCATACCTACTAAGTTGTTCAATTGGGCCACCCGCAAAATGACGGGAATTCACTTGCACGACTTCAATTGTGGCTTGAAAGCTTATCGAAGAGAGGTTGTCAAGAACATTGAGGTCTATGGGGAAATGCACCGATATATACCTGCCATCGCAAAATGGTCTGGCTTTACGCGCATTGGCGAAAAAGTAGTTCAACACCGCGAACGTAAGTACGGACAAACCAAGTTCGGACTAGAACGCTTTATCAATGGCTTCCTTGACCTACTTTCTATCAACTTCGTAGGTAAATTCGGTAAGAAACCCATGCACTTTTTCGGCCTTTTCGGGACCTTGGTCTTTATGGTCGGTTTTGCAATGGTGCTCTTTATCGGGGTGGAGAAATTCTATTACTTGCAAGAGGGCGTTAAATCCCGTCTCATCACTGATATTCCGCACTTCTACGTGGCTCTGGTTGCGATGATCATTGGTACCCAGCTTTTCTTAGCGGGATTCTTGGCGGAAATGGTGTCGAGGAATTCGCCGAATAGAAACAACTATAAGGTCGAGAAGGAAATTTAATCTACGATTGAGGCTTCAAGCATCGATAAAAGACTTATAATTAATGATATAGAAGTAAATTCTAAACTTGTGACTTTAGTCTCTCAAGATTGCCTTAGCGTAATTCTCCCAACTCAATTCCTTCGTCTTCGCTTCCACATTCTCTCCGGGTAGGGGCTGGTTTAGGAAACGCTTCATCTGCTCGGCCATGGATTCAATATCTTCGGCTTCAGCCAGGTATCCATTAAAGCCATCTTCAATAGTCTCAGGAAAATGCCCCACTTTAGTGGCCAGGATGGGGAGTTTGAAATTATAGCTGAGTGATTCAATCCCAGAAGGAGTGGCATATTCATAAAAGAGCAGCACTGCATCACTCAATTGGAAGTATTTTGGTACGTCTTCATTGGGAATAAATTTATTGACCACCATGCTGTCTTCTTCCAGTCCGAGTGCTTGGATCAATTCAAGCGGCCGGTATTCTCTTTCATCATCCGCTTTTTTAAGAAAGAGCTGTTTAGCCAGTCCGAAAACGGCATTTTTTACTTTGGTGCTGAACTTTGAATCATCCAGAGTAGCCCAAAAGGATTCTCCACAGATCAATAAGCTTACATCATCTCTTTCTTTTCTAAGCAAATCGAAAGCCTTGATCACATGATGAAGCCCCTTGTATTTGCGAATAAATCCAAAGAATAGAAATACATGCTTCTTCAATCCGTGTGCTTGCTTAAAGGCTTCTATATCAAAGCTGAGATCTGGCTTAAAAAGATCGTAGATCGGATGGTAGAGCTTGATCACATCGTCTTTTTGCTTTGGTTCCCGCTCGCCGTTTTCGGTGATTCGGAATGAGCGATTCGGAAAAAGTGTCTTCAGCTCGTTTGCCGTTTTCATGGCATGCACGATGTAGGTGTCGGCTGCCGAGATCCCATATTTAGTAAAAAGCTGATCCAGCTTGCTATTCTCTTTTTGCACTACAAAATGCAGGTCGAAGATCACCTCTATATTTTCATCTTTGCACAGTTTCTTCGCCATCCACCCAAGCGGAAGTCCTTGAACCGCTATCGACCATTGAAAGATCACTTTTTGAGGCTTGAGCGACCGGATGTAATTCACCGTCTGCTTCCAACTGTAGGGGTTGTTGTAGTTGGTAAGGTACTTGAGCTTAATATCACTTCCTTCTAGAAGGTCGGTACCTGAGCTTTTATCTACAAACTCCCTAGGTATGATCGCGGGATATTGCTGTGTCCAAGAGACAATATGTACTTCGGTATCTGCCTGCTTATCCAAAGCCTTGGCCAAAGAGGTATTGTAATTGGATATGCCTCCTTTAAACTTGGGTCCCGGACCGAAACAGATTATTCTCTTCATTTTTTCTGAGATTTTAGAGTTTAGAGATTAGACAGATTTTAGAACTTTCTAACATCTAACATCTAACATCTAACATCTAACATCTAAAAAATTATTTCTTATTCTCCAACGCCCTCTCATAAACCCTTCTCATGCCTTCTCGAATCGAGATCTTCGGCTCCCAGCCAAGATTTTCTTTTACCCAATCCATATTGCAATATCGGGAATGAACTCCGACAGGCTTATCTAGCAGTGGCTTGATCTCTGGCTTATAACCGGCAAAATCAGTAAAGATGTCGATCAGGTCAAGAAAGGAAGTCAGTTGTCCCTGGCCAATATTGATGGCCGTACCGTCTGATATCTTATCCATGGCTAAGAGCGTGCAGTCAAGTACATCATCGATGTGCACAAAGTCGCGACCTTGTTTTCCGCTTCCCCATACCTCAAAAGGGTTCTCTTTATTGGCTGCCCTGGCAGCGATAGCCGGAACCGGGTAGGTGAGGTCTTGATCTTCTCCATATCCGGAGAAGGGGCGAATACACGTCACCGAAACGCCGTAATATTTAGCCGCAATATGAGCCAAATACTCTCCGGTAAGTTTAGACCATCCGTAAGTCATGTCCGGCTGTCCCATGCTAGAGAAGTCAATGTCACTTTCTTTAAGGGCAATGGCATTGGTGTCTGTTTGCAGATCCACCGGATAAGCGGCTGAAGAGCTTGGGTAAAGCACCCTTTCCGGCTTGTGGCGACAAATCCAGTAAAAGAATTCGGCATCGATCGAAAGGTCCAAAGCGACCATCATTGGGTCTCCATCGATCTTTGCCCGGCCACCCACGATGGCAGCAAAATGAAACACATCGGCAAACTTGTCAAAATCGATCTCAAGTTCTTTTTGGAAGTAGTCTTCTTGCCGATTTAAATGATGAAGCGTATTCCTAAAGTCATCTTCGATATAGATCAATCGCTCGTTTTCTCCAAAAAAGGTGGCTTTGCCCACTTTTCTGCGTTCTGGCAGTCCTAGCCAGTCTTTGGGATGAATTCCTACGGAAAGGTCGTCGATGAAAATGATGCGATCTTCGGTGTTATTCTTCAATCGATTCACCATATTTCTTCCAACGAATCCACAACCACCGGAGACTAAATGTGTTTTATTCATAAATTTTTGGAGATAAATTTGCTAAGCTATGATAGGCCTGCGAATTTCGTCATAAAATCAGCTTAAAACAAAAAAAGCAAAAGCAGTATGAGACCGAAATGGAATCATGAGAATATCAATCAACAATGGACCTTATTCCTTGATCGGGACGGAGTGATCAATCAGAAGCTAGCCGGGGACTATGTAAAAGACATTGCTGAGTTTCGCTTTATTGAAGGAAGTGAAGAAGCCATCCGGCGACTGAATGCACTTTTCGGCATCACCGTAGTAGTGACCAACCAACAAGGCATTGGCAAGGGACTGATGTCAGAGGATGACCTTTCTGCCGTTCATCAGTATATGCTGCAAGAGTTGGATACATTGGGCGCTACGATAGATAAAGTATATCATTGCCCGGAACTCGCAGAAAAAAAATCCAATTGTCGCAAGCCCAACACCGGAATGGCAGAGGAGGCGAGAAAAGACTTTCCAGCGATCGACTTTAAGAGTGCGGTAATGGTGGGTGATTCGATCAGCGATATGCAAATGGGGAAAAGAGTTGGGATGATCACGGTGTATATTCATCCGGATGAAGAATTACCGAAAGAAGCGGATTACGTATGCAAAAGTCTGGCGGAGTTTGCGAAAGTTATGGAAGATGTGCATTAGCGTTGGAAGTACCACTAGGCTGACTGTGAGTTGTGAGATGGCCTCTGATGAAATCTTACTACTACTTCAACTCCATATTTTGAATGGTTTCCCGCACTTTTGCAGTAGTTGGTTTTAGTGGCTTAAAGAGCAGAACCAACCGCAGCTTAGCTGTATTTAAACCTGATAACAAGCTACCGTGGCATCATCGATCTGATCTTGCTCTCCTTTCCAATCGTTAAAGAACTCGCTCACTTTCTTTTTCTGAGCTTTGGCATCCAATTGGCCAATGGTCAGAAGGAAGTCTTTCATTCTGCGTTTCAACATCTTCTTACCGTCTTCACCACCGAATTGGGAGTAAAAACCATCCGTGAACAAATACACGCTATCACCTACATTGAGACTTAGTTTGTGGTTTTTGAAAGGCTGGGTGTTGTAGTTATAGCCGACATGCTGACGACTGCCCTTGATCTCCATGATCTGCTCATTGCGCAATAGAAAGAGCGGTTGATTTGCTCCCGCAAATTCCAGTTCACTGCGTTCAGGATTGATCAAACAAAGCGAAATATTCATTCCGTCTGTACCATATTCGCTTTCATCAAATTTGAACAATGAATTCATCCGATTCCTCACGAATTCCAAGGCGTCTGAAGGGGTTTGTACTTCACCCGACAAGAAAGACTCTTTGAGCAAGCTGTTGCACAAAAAGCTGAGCATGCCTACCGGCATGCCGTTTCCGGTGCAATCCGCCACCGCCAATAAGATAATCTCTTCTTGCGAACGATTGGTCATCTTTTCGGCGATGAAGAAATCCCCGCTGATCTCATCTTTCGGTTGAAAGAAAACGTAAAGATTTTCGAGCTTATCCTTAAGTTGATTAAGGTCGATCAACATACTCTCTTGCATACGGTGCACGTAGCTCAGACTTTGGCCAATCTCTAAGTTCTGTTTGCGGATGGTTTCCTTGGAAGATACTGCCTGGCTGATGTCGCGCATTACTCCAGAGTGCATACGCGTATTCCCCTGACTGTCTTTGATCGTGAAGATCTTTTCATTGACCCACTTGATTTCTTCATCTACAATGATGCGGTAATCCAGATCAAACTCCTCTCCCTTCATGAGCGATTTCCTTGCTTGCTGGTACTTTGACAGGTCGGCCGGATGCACAAAATCGTCTTCAAATTCCTGCGCTTTTTGGAAATTGTTGGCTTTTTGTCCCAGTAGAGTTTCACAGCTTCTACTGATGTATTCGTATTGGTCTTTTTCTTTGTCCCAGAGATAGAAAAGGTCGTCGATACTTTCCGTAAGTATTTTTAGATTTTCTTCCGTTTTTCCCAACTCCTTTTTAGCGCTGAGTTCTTCAGTCACGTCTCTCATGAACAACTGAACGCTAGCTGGTCGATCACTATGCTTAGATACCGAGACCACGGCATCCAGTTTGATCGGCTTGCCCCCCTTGGTGGTCAAGCTCAATTTAATGGATCGCTCTTCTCTACTTTGCTCCTGATCCATCGCATCGATCATCGTTTTCAATTCCCTTTTTTGCAGCTCATTGAGCATAGCAAAGAAATTAAGCGACTCGGCCTTTACTTGATCATAACCTAAATGCCTTTGCCAGCTTTGGTTGCAAAATAAAATATCTCCTTCTTCATTCATGCTGTGAATGAGTTCGGAGGTGTTCTCAAACAATTCCCGATAACTATTCTCTCTTTTACTTAACTCTTCTTCAGCTCTTTTTCTTTCATCAATATTCCTTACAATACCTTGCATGCCGATGATCCGATCCTTGTCGGTAGGAGAGGGTAGCAGTTTGGCGATCTGACCCACCCAGATCACGTCTCCATTCTTCTTTTTCAGGCGAAACTCGTGATATGATTCCTGAGTTTTTTGCTCAACTTGGTGCTTGTAGAAGGCAACCACATCGTCAAAGTCCTCATCGTATATAAAAGGTTTGATCGACTTGCCGATCATTTCACGATATTGATAGCCGAGCTGCGCCCTGCCTGCGTCATTGATGAATGTGCAGTAGCCTTTCAGGTCGGTGGTTAGAATGATATCTGTGGCATTATCAAGGATGTTCTCATACTGCTGGTCTCTTTCTTTTTCCTTGGTGATGTCTCTTGAGATGCCTATGGAACCAATCTGATTGCCCTCCTTGTCGTATAGCAAGTTTGCTGATAGAAAGGATACGAATTCGCTTCCATCTTTCTTTTGATTGATCACCTCTCCAGAGAACAGACCTTGATCTTCAAAGGCCCGCTTAATTTTTTTCAATTCATGCTTGGAACGATAGAACATCTCGAAGTTCTTTCCGATCACTTCTTGCTTTTGATAGCCGAATAAGCCTTCTGCAGCAAGGTTGAACTCCCTCACCCTCCCATGGGTATCGGAAATGATGATGCAATTGAGGGCCTGGTCAAAGATCATTTGATTCCTTTCCTTCAGGCGTCTCACTTTTTCTAAGCTCTTGGAATTTTGATAACCGCTGTAGACCAATGCCAGACTCATTAAGCAAGCAAAAATCAAGCATAGGTTGGCCATGAACCAATACTGATCAAGCTGCTGACCCAATCCATCCAAGGTGATTCGGTGCTCTTCAAGCAGTTCATTCGAAAAATGGATGAGATCTGAGAGCTTTGACCTTAAAGGCGCCACATCTATCATTCTGCGACGGTCAGCGATCACTTTGATCTCAATAACCATGTCGGTGAGACGCTCAAGGTCCTTGTCTTTTAGGGTTTGATCTGCAAGCTTGTCGTAGGCTTCGCTCAGATTAGACCAGTCTGGAGCTTCACCTTCATTGATCGAGGCGTACACGTTGAATGAAGCGTCTTGGATGGCATTCAGAATGCGAATATCTTCAGAATGAAGGCCGATCTCTTCTTCAAGCCGACCAACGTTGAGAATAAGATACGCGCTTAAGACAATAAATATCAGGGATACCGCACTGGCTAGTATAAACGTTTGCTTACCGGGGAAAAAGGATTTTTTCATCATCTTAATTAACTACTTCGTGCGTATACGAACAATGACTAAGATAAAGATTCAAATCCATACCATTAAATGATTTTGGAGAGCGGTTTAGCGATTGAAATTCACCTCGGCTTCCGTATTCCAAAGTACGAAGCTCCAAACATCTGCCCACTCTTCAATCACCTTTGATGTGGGCTTTCCTGCACCATGGCCTGCATCTACATCTATTCGGATCAATACCGGGTCTTTTCCATCGTGTTTTGCTTGCAGTGCTGAAATGAACTTGAACGAATGAGCTGGAACCACTCGGTCGTCATGGTCGGCAGTAGTGACCATGGTGGCCGGATAAGCCGTTCCTGCTTTCACATTGTGCAAAGGGGAGTAGGCGTAGAGGTATTCAAAACTTTCCTTGCTGTCTTCGGCGCTCATATATTCACCGGCCCAAGCCCATCCTATGGTAAACTTATGATATCGTAGCATGTCCAACACCCCAACTCCCGGTAAAGACACCGCCATAAGATCGGGTCGTTGAGTCATTACTGCTCCGGCTAGTAGTCCTCCATTCGATCTTCCGTGAATGGCCAGTTTTTTTGAGGAGGTGTAATTGCTATCGATCAGGTATTCTGCTGCGGCAATGAAATCGTCAAACACATTCTGCTTGTTCATTCTCCACCCGGCTTTATGCCATTTTTCGCCATACTCACTTCCGCCCCTTAGATTGGCCACCGCATAAATTCCTCCTTGCTCCAGGAAAACCGTATTTCTGGATGAAAAAGAAGGGGTGATACTGATATTGAATCCTCCATATCCGTAAAGGAAAGTAGGGTTGTTACCGTTTCTCTCAAGCCCTTTTTTATACGTAATGAACATGGAAACTTGCTCTCCATCTTTGCTTTCGTAAAACACCTGCTCAGTCACGTATTCTTCCGATTTGAAGTCGGTTTCAGGCGCAAAGAAAATTTCAGATTTCAAACTGCCCATGTCGACTTGATACACGCTATTTGGCTTCACGAAAGAGGTAAAGGAAAAGAAAGCTATATCTTTGGTTTTTCGACCACTGAAGCCTGCAATGCCTATTCCAGGAAGCGCAATGTCATCTAGGTAATTTCCCTCCATATCATACACTTCGAATTTGCTGTTTACGTCTTTCAAATAAGACAATACCAATTTGCCTCCGGCAAGACTGGCTCCCTTTAAAACGTAGTCCTTCTCAGCAATGAAATCCTTCCACTGCGCCTGTTTCGGATTTTTAATGTCGGCCACCATCAATTTATTGTTCGGCGCCTGGTAATTGGTCATGATGAGAAATTTACCATCACCCAGATGGTCAATGATCGAGCTCTCTGTTTCAAAATCACTCACCATTTCCACAAGGGCGCCATCTTCGGTCAAGCTCTTTACTTTTAGACTATTGCCGTGGGTCGACTCAGAGCCGTAGATCACGAGATACGCTTCATCCTCAGTCACATCAGCACCCACATTACGCTGGGGATGTTCGGGATCTTCATATACCAATTGATCGTCGGATTGACTGCTGCCCAACTTATGATAATACACTTTATGATTTTCGTTCTTAGCCGAATAATCTTTGCCTGCATCAGGCGCATCGTAAGCACTGTAATAGAAACCGTCTCCTTGCCAATTGATACCGCTGAACTTAACCCAATTGATCGAATCCGGAAGACGATTCCCGGTCTCAAGGTTCATTACGTAAATGGTAACCCAATCAGAGCCTGCTCTTGAAACTCCGTAAGCCAAGTATTGTGCATCTTTTGAAAAGCCGAGTCCGTTCAGACTAGCGGTCCCGTCGCTCGATAAAGTATTGGGGTCTATCAATACCGATTGTTCCCCTTCTAAGCCTTTTTGATAGTAAAGTACGGATTGATTTTGAATGCCATCATTTTTATACACGAAGTAAAAGTCACCGCGACTAAAAGGGGTTCCTTCTTTTTTGTAATTCCACAATTCGGTCAATCGATCTTTAAGTTGCTCGCGGTAGGGGATTTCTGCCAAATAATCAAAAGTGACCCGATTTTGAGCCTTAACCCAAGCTGCAGTTTCAGCTGAAGTGTCATTTTCTAACCACCGATAGGGGTCGGCTACTTTGGTGCCGAAATAATCGTCTACTACACTATCCTTCCTCACATCAGGATATTGTCCAAACTGGATGGAATACTTGTCGACCGTCTTTTTATCGGTTTTTTCTTCCACGTTTGAACAGGCTAAAAGGCCGGTAATTAGTGTAAAAATGAAAAAAGTTCTCATGGGACTGCGTTTATGAGTTCAAACATAATAAATTTGGTCGCAACACCTTACTCCAATAACGGGATGAATAAAGTACTATTTGCAACCTTATTGGCGCTATCCATTTATGGTTGCGATCCAAAAAATGATAAAAAACCTAAATCCCAGCCGGTTCAGGAGGGCGGAATAGAGGATCTCAGGAGCAATTTCATTGACGAACTCTGGCAGCTCTACCCGATCTGGGCTTCTTATGAAGGCTTGCATGATCATGATGAACGATTACCTATTCCTGATCGAAATAGGAGAGAAGCTGAATTGGAATTTGCAGAAAAATGGCTAGGCACGCTGAGTGGAGTTAATGAACAGTTGCTTTCAGAAAATGAGCGGATCGACCTGTTGATCATGGAAGATTTTCTGAAGGGAATTCGATTCGAAATCGAAGAGTTCAAAGAATATGCATGGAATCCCGCCCGCTACAATCTAGGGGGTAGCTTCTTTCAAGTGCTGAATTATAGAAAGGTAAAGTTAGAAGAGCGATTGACGGCGCTCTATTCGAAACTGGCTCATGTTCCTGAGTATTACCTTGCCGCTCAGGATAATCTTAGGAAGCCGACCAAGGTGCATACGGAGTTGGCGATCAGTCAATTGAAAGGCTCGATCGAGGTTTTTGAACGGATTTTCGACGATTCATTAGCCCAGTCGAATTTAGCGGAAGACCGCATGCTTGCATTTAAGACCCGTCGTGATACGGCCGTCGAAGCCATTCAAAACTTTGTCTATCATTTGGAGAAAGAGTTGCTACCCCAACTTTCTAAAGATTCCGCTAGGAGTTTCAGAATTGGCAAAGCACTTTATGAAAGAAAATTCCATTTTGACATTCAATCAGCCTATTCGGCAGAAGAGATCTTTCAAATTGCAGTACAAGAAAAAAGTGAATTGCACGACCAGATGTACCGAGTATCAGATGCGCTCTGGGAAAAATACTTTGGGAATAAAGAGCGACCGGGAAAAAGATTGGCCTTGATCAAAATGGTGATCGATGAGGTGTCGAAGACGCATGTGCATCGCGATTCGTTTGTCACTGCCGTAAGGCGGCAAATTCCCCAGCTTAATCAATTCGTTATTGCCCATGATTTGATTGAGCTCGACTCTACGAAGCCCTTGGTGGTGCGAGAAACACCCAAATACATGCGAGGGGTGGCCGGCGCCTCCATTTCTGCGCCAGGACCTTATGATAATGAAGCAGAGACCTATTATAACGTCACTCCACTGGATGATTACAGCGATGAACAGGCAGAGAGTTACTTAAGAGAGTACAATCAATATGTGCTGCAGATCCTCAACATCCATGAAGCCATTCCGGGCCATTACACGCAACTGATCTACAATAATCAATCGCCTTCTTTAATCAAAAGTATTCTGGGCAATGGAGCCATGATCGAAGGCTGGGCAGTTTATGCCGAGCGAATGATGTTAGAAGCGGGCTATGGGGGCGATCAAATGGAAATGGGCCTTATGTACTACAAATGGAACCTGCGAACCGTTTGCAATACCATCTTAGACTATGGGGTTCACGTGAATAATTTCACAGAAGAAGATGCCATGCAGCTGCTCGTAAACGAAGCTTTTCAAGAACAGGCAGAGGCAGAGGCGAAGTGGAAACGCGCCCGGCTTAGCCAGGTGCAACTTTGTAGCTATTTTACCGGCTACCACGAAATTAGAGAGTTGAAGGACCGCGTACTCGCTCAGCGCGGGAATGAGTATCAACTGAAAGATTTTCATCGCGAGTTTTTGTCCTTTGGCAGTGCTCCGGTAAAGTATATTGCTCAAATGATGCTTGAGAAGGAAAATGGTCAGATCAGTCAAAATTCTTCCTTTTAACAAGATTAAAGGCAACCTATTAAATTATCCAACGTACATAAGTTCATGGTTCGCGCTATACTAACTACTTTAACAAGCCTTTTGCTTTCAGCCGGGGCATTTGCACAATGCTTTGAGGTGCTTGATGGAAACGGTACTCCGAGTCCAAACCCTTATTTCATTAGTTGTACTCCGGGAACGTACACCCTGATTCTGCAAACCAACCAAGCTCTTGGGCCCTACACGGTCGACTGGGGAGATGGGACTCCAATTGCAAGCGGAGCCTCCTTGGTGCCTCCTGCATTTTTATCTCACACTTACGCCGCCGCCACCGACACTTTCAATGTGGTGATCACAGAGACCAGTACTTCTTGTGTGGTAAATGGAGTGGTGGTGCTTGAAAGAAATCCATTGGCTTCCATTCAGCTTCCCTCAGGCGACGATAACTTTGGTTGTACGCCGGTGCAGTTTCGCTTCATTAACAGCAGCACGCAAATTTCTCAAACCACTACTTTTACATGGGATTTCGGCGATGGTAGTCCGATCGAGGTATATGATTTTACCAACTTGGGCGATACGATCTTGCATACATATTTGCCCGGAATAGGCGTGCAAAGTTGTGACCTGGAAGTGCGTTTAACGGCTGAAAACTACTGTGGAACTTCTACGGCTTCCTTCTTTCCACTAAAGGTATGGGATTTGGACGAAGCGGTGATCGATGCTTCCGCGACTTTACTGTGTTATCCGGATACCGTGGTGCAATACACCAACCAGACCATTCGTAACTGTTTTCCCGAAGGAAACAATTCTCAACGCTATGAGCTTTGGAATTTCGGTGATTATTGGGGATTAGGCAGAGATTCGATCATTGGATGGAGACCTTGGAATCCCCCCATTATTAATCCTCCCCCCATTGCTTATCCAGGCGTAGGCATTTATACCGCCACGCTTATCGACAGTAGCTTCTGTGGCCTCGATGCTACAACTATCCAAATTGAGATTACAAATCCTCCAACCGCAATCATTAATTCGAATCGTGATACCATTTGTGAAGGTGAAACGGTAACTTTCACCAACAATTCTATTGGTGGTTCGAATGAGTTCTTCTGGGATTTCGATCGAGGAGCCGGCTTTCAAAATCTCAACGGCAATCCAAAAAATAGAGCGTATAACAATTCCGGCGATTATGTGATCCGACTTGTAGCTGGCATAGCCGGGGCCAATGGATGTAGTGATACAGCTCAGGTCCCATTGCACGTGCTACCTTCACCAGTAGCCGATTTTAACTTCGACAACAATAATGATTGCGACAGCATGTTTGTCAATTTTACTGATGCCTCTACCGGAAATATCAATGACTGGCAATGGGATTTTGATAATGGGAACACCTTCAACGGACAAAACCCTCCAACTCAGTTTTATGCCAGTCCGGGGACTTATAACGTGAGATTGATCGTATCAGGACTGGATGGCTGTATAAATAACATTACCCAACAAATTCGGGTGCGCGAAACTCCAGTAGCCGATTTTGATGCACCTGCTGTGTGCCTGAACCTGCCGGCAAATTTTGTAGATCAATCCCTATTTACCGTGGATCCGATTACCTCTTACCGTTGGTTTTTCGGCGACGGAGACAGTAGCGACCTGCAAGATCCTACCCACATTTATACCTCATCCGGAACCTTTCAGGTTACCCTAATTGTGAACAACGGCTTTTGCTCCGACACCAACGTGCAGACATTTGTGGTAGAAGATCCTCCCATTCCTGATTTTGCGAAGGATACTTCATCAGGGTGTTCTCCGCTTACCGTAAACTTCACTAACAACAGCTCGGCCAACTCGCAATCTTTTAGGTGGAGTTTTGGTGATGGGTCTGCCATTGATACCAATCGAAACCCAAGCCACGTATTTGTCAATAATAGCAATAACGACACTACATTTTATCTGAGGATGATTGCGACTACTGCATTCGGATGCGTGGATACTACCTTTGATTCGGTACTGATCTCTCCGGTTCCTGTCCCTCAGTTTACCTCAGATGCGGTATTGGATTGTGGTCCGATCACCGTCAATTTTACCAACAATACCCAAGGCGACAGCCTCAATTTTGAATGGAATTTCGGCGATGGTAGTCCCCCTAATTTTCAAAGGGATCCTACCCACATCTTCAATAATAACACTCTCTTTATCAGCAATTATGAAGTAGAGCTTATTGTGACCTCTACCAACAATTGTACAGATACCGCGAGGCAAACCATCACGGTATACCCCGAACCTAATTTTACCTTTGGGATCAGCCCGGATTCTGGATGTAGCCCTTTGAGAGTGAGGTTTCCTTCTGTAGTGGGCGCAGTCAGTTATCAGTGGGACTTTGGCGACGGGAGTTTTGCTTCCGGTCCAACGCCTACCCATACCTTCATCAACAATACAACGAACGACCAAGTATTTACAGTACAATTGATCGCACAAAATACCTTCGGTTGCCTTGACACCACCTCTGGAAATGTCTTGGTCTACCCTAATCCAACTGCTGATTTTGCCTTAGATACCAATGTGGGGTGTCAACCATTTCAGGTGAACATTACCAATAATTCTACCGGCGCAAATACGTTCAATTGGAATTTTGGCGACGGCACAAGCTCATCAACTGCCTCAGCAATTTTCCCGAAAACCTATACCAATACCGGCGGGGTACCCTCATTCAACACCATTCAGTTGATTGCTGAAACCAATCAAGGCTGTAGAGATACCACGAGCCGTCAGGTGGAAGTTCACCCTTTCATAGAAGCAGCCTTTTTCTCTGATACGGCGGGTTGTAGCCCCTTCCCGGTCAACTACCTGAATCAGTCGGTTGGCGCTTCCGCCTACATCTGGGATTTTGACGACAATACCTCATCTTCTGCAGTAAGCCCTTCCAATACTTTCAGAAATGATTCTTCCTTTACGCTACAGTTCAACACCCAAATGATCGCCACCTCACCCGAGGGGTGCTTGGATACGGCTGAACAGTTGATCACGGTCTTCCCAAAGCCCAGATCCATTTTTACCGTCAATGACTCCGTGGGTTGTCAACCGCTGCCGGTGACTTTTACCAATCTTTCTCAATTGGCAGATAGCTGTTATTGGCGATTTGGTGATGGCACGGACAGTGCTTCCTGCGTCGCAGCGATTCCTAAGACGTACACGAATACCACTTCTTTCTTGCCGATCAATTATCAGGCTCAACTTTTTACTTTTACGGATGAAGGCTGCCGAGATACCAGTCAAAAGACCATTACGGTGAACCCTAGAGTAGCGGCTGATTTTGATTCAGACACCGCCGGTTGTAGTCCTTTGACAGTCGACTTTAGAAGTCAAGCGACCGGTGCCAGTAACTTTGAATGGCTTTTTGGAGATGGCAGCGCATCTACGTTAGCTGATCCGCGACATATTTTTGTGAATTTCAGCCAGACTGATACCATCTTCACAACCCAATTAAAGGTAATTAGCCAATATGGGTGTGCGGATAGCCTGAGTCGTGATATTGAAGTCTTTGCTCAACCTCAAGCTGATTTTACAGTGAACGTCAATCAAGGGTGCCAACCACTCGAGGTGACCTTTACCAATCAATCCACTAACCGCGATAGCTGCGCATGGAATTTTGGCGATGGGAATACCTTGTCTTCTTGTGCCAACCTGGTCGATTATACCTACCTAAATCAGACTTCCTTGCTTCCGGTAGATTATCAGGCCACCTTAACTGTTTACACCGATAATGGTTGTACTTCTTCTTTCGATCGAAACATCCGAGTAAACCCACAAGTTACAGCCGACTTCTCAGTCCAAGCGGACAGTTGCTCGCCGGTTGAAGCTACTTTTAGAAGTCAGTCGTTCGGAGCAAGCACCTATGACTGGGATTTTGGGGATGGTGGATTCTCCGGAGGCTTGATCACCTCAAATCGATACATCAATAACGGCAGCACCGATACCACTTTTACGGTGCGTTTGATTGCCACTTCGATCTACAATTGTGCAGATACCATAGAACAGCAGATTACGGTAGGTCCCACACCCGTTCCTGACTTCACCCTCAATCCATTGCAACAGAAATTTCCCAACGCAACAGTCAATTTCACCAATACCACTAGCGCCGGAAACTGGACGTATCGATGGGATTTTGGTGACAGCACCATTTCCCTCTTGCAAAATCCGGGATCACATACCTATGGGACCTGGGGTGATTTTCTGGTAAAATTGGTGGCCAGCTCTTCTTTTTGCTCAGACAGTATCACTAAAGTAGCTCGAATCCTTGTACCTGACCCGATTGCCGATTTTACGGATTCGGCCTCCGGATGTGAACCGCTGGAAGTTCAATTTCAAAGTAATAGCCTTTACGCCCGCTCGTTCTTATGGGACTTTGGCGATGGAACCACCTCCAATGCAGAGAACCCGGCCCACCTTTTCTTCGGTGAAGGGGAATACAATGTAACGCTTACGGTGACTGGTTTTGAGCAGGGACTTACAGATCAAGAACGTAAATTATCCTACATCAAAGTATACAAAACCCCAAGGGCCTCTGCGTTTGCCAATAAGGACGAAGTATTTATTCCCAATGATCCGGTGGTATTTACCAACACTTCTTTCAATGCGGATAGCTATTTGTGGAATTTCGGAGATGGAGGAACATCCACGGAACAAAGTCCCGTATATAACTACCAAAGTCAAGGAGAATATCAAGTGACCTTGATAGCCAATACAGATTTTGGCTGTACCGATACCTTTAGATTACCCAACACGGTTTTTGCGCAATTGGAAGGGCGACTTAATGTGCCCAATGCATTCACTCCAAATCCAAATGGACCAAATAGTGGCCGAATCAATCCCGGCTCCAGAGCTGATCTGAACGATGTATTCTATGCCAAGATGAACGGCGTATCCAACTATGAATTGAACATCTTCAATAAATGGGGAGAACTGATCTTTGTGAGCAAAGATCAAAACATCGGTTGGAATGGATATTACCGCGGGGAACTGTGCAAACAAGACGTGTATGTCTGGAAAATCAAAGCAGAGTTTGTAGATGGCAAGCAAGTTGTAGAGGTAGGAGACCTAATGTTATTGCGATGATGAATTTAAAGTGCTTTTTAGTGTTAATGCTGTTGTCTGTCTTTCCGCTTATCGGTAAGGCACAGTTCAAGGACTTAACTAAAAGTCAAAAGAAGATCTTCCTTGAAGCAGAATCTCTTTTTCAATATGGGGATTATCTTGGAGCCATTAAAGGTTATCAAGACTTAATCGAAGCGGAAAAAGACTTTCCGGAAGTGCACTATTATTTAGGTGCTGCTTATTTCAAACTGGATCGTGTGGATGAAGCGAGACCACATTTATCAAGAGGGGTAGCGTTCAATCCTGATGCCCAGTATTATTTGGCAGAGGTACAGCTTTACAATGAGGAATTAAATGAGGCGATGCGCACCCTAAATCGCTATGAAAGTGAGCTCGAAAAGGTGAAAGACCCTCAATTTGGCATGCAAGAGATCAATTTTCTGAAGGATAAGATCAAAACCGCGCAAGAGTTAATGGGCGATCCAGAGATCGTCAATATTCTGAACCTTGGACCGGAGATCAATTCTGAAGAAGCCGAATACGGGCCTTTGATCTCATCTGACGAGAAGATCTTGATCTACACCTCCAGAAGGCTTACAGAAGACAATAAAGTAGACCCTACCGGCGAACCTTTTGAAAACATTTATTACAGTGAAAAGAGTAAAGCCGACACTTGGCTAACCAGCAGAACCATTGGTGAGAATGTAAATACGGATAAGCATGATGCGGCAGTTGGCTTAGCTCCTTCAGGAAATCGATTATTCATTTTTAGATCCAATGAGAATTTGATTGGCGGTGATATCTACGAAACCATCCGACAAGATGGAAAGTGGACAACGCCTATTATTATGCCGAATGAGATCAACAACTTAGAATCCATTGAACCTTCAGCTTCGTTATCCTTAGATGGGAGAACATTTTTCTTTTCTTCCAACCGGGAAGGGGGCTATGGTGGTTTTGACATCTATAGAGTGGTCAAACTCCCCGACAACAGCTGGAGCTTACCAATGAATCTGGGCCCGGTGATCAACACGCCTTACAATGATGACGGACCCTTTATACATCCTGATGGGAAAACCTTATACTTTAGCTCGGAAGGCCATCGCAATATGGGCGGGTTTGACGTCTTTAAAAGTCAAATCAGTGAAGAAGGGGTCTGGTCAGAACCGGAAAATTTGGGACACCCTACCAACACGACCAAGGATGATGTTTTCTTTGTGATTTCCGCCAATGAACAGCATGGTTATTACAGCTCTGACAAAGCAGGTGGTTTTGGCAGTCACGACATCTACATGATCGATTATTTAGAAAAGAGACTGCGTTCCTCGGTCATTCGCGGAGTAGTTCGCAATGGAGAAGGAAAAGCCGTAAGAGCCGATATCTCTTTGGTGAATCCTTCTACCGGAGATCTTGAGGGCGTTTATATCTCCAGTGCTGAAGACGGAAGTTTTATTTTCTTAGTAAACCCTGACCTTGAATACAATATCGTGATCAAAAATGCCAACTACGAAAAATATGTCAAAGGGCTAAGTTATTCCACCGAAGATCTCATGATGAGACGACAGGAAGAATTTATTTTAGAGTAAGAAAAGCGGATGCGTAAATTACTAACCATACTACTAATTGGGCTTAGCGCTGTTGTTCCTGTTTTTGGACAGGATATGCAGTTCTCGCAGTTTTATGCCGCTCCGCTGTACATTAACCCTGCTTTTACCGGTCAGACCATGGAGCACCGCATGGTTATGAATTACAGGAACCAGTGGCCGAGTATACCCGGAGCATTTCAGGCCTATCATGCCTCTTATGATTATAATGCTGCTGATCTAAATAGTGGATTTGGGTTAATGTTCAATAGAGAAGAGGCGGGTTCATTTGGCCTGACCTCCGATATTTTAGCACTTTCTTACGCTTACCGATTCGCAATCGACCGAAAAACCTATATTCAGACCGGCCTGAAGTTTGGGTACGTCTGGCGAAGCATTGATTTCAATTCATTGGTGTTTAACGACCAGTTGGAAAGTAATAGTTCCCTCACCGCCGATCAAGATGCCTTTTTGGATGATAATGTAAACTATCCCGACTTAAGCTGGGGAGCTTTGTTGTACAACCAGAACTATTGGGTTGGTACTTCTTTGAATCACTTGAACGAGCCGAACCAAAGTCTTTTAGAAGATGCCGGTCAAACCGTTCTCCCATTGAAATGGAGTGTACATGCAGGATATCGTTTTGATCTTTCGGGGTCTACCAAGAGTAGAAATGCCAAGGAATTGTTTACTGCCGTTCACTATAAAAGTCAAGGAAAGTTTGATCAATTAGACTTAGGCGCTTATCTGAGTCAGGCACCATTTGTATTTGGTTTTTGGTATCGGGGTATTCCTTTTCTAAAACGCAATCCTGAAGCCGTAATGAACAATGATGCGGTAGTGGCCTTGATCGGATTCACGATACCCGACAGAAACTTGAGAATCGGTTATAGCTATGACGTGACCATCTCTAGATTGATTTCCGATTCCGGCGGAGCGCATGAAATATCGCTCGTTTACGAGGTTGCCGGGAAGCATTCAAAGCGAAGAAATAAACGATTTTTAGCCCCTTGCGCGAAGTTTTAAGGTTATACTAATCTACCTTTTTGCTTTTTCTGAAGATCTTTTTGATGTCCAAGTTGATGGTCTTGTCGCTGCTTTCTTCATGGTTTGAAGCTAGCAATAAGGCATATGGACTAAGGTTGTCAAAATGGCGAAAGACAATTTGAGTGATGCCTAAAAGTGGGATGGCCAAGATCATTCCGATGATGCCCCAGCACGCTCCTCCGATCAGCAATCCAATGATAGCCGCCAATGGATTTACATTGACTTTATTACCTACGATATTGGGCGTAATAAAATTCCCTTCTAAAAATTGTACGACGGCAAAAACGGCAACCACACCAATTGGGTAAAGCAGCGAATCCTTCGTTAACAATGCCACCAAAAGCGGGAGTAAAGCACCTAGGATGATACCGATATAGGGAATGATGGTAAGCACTGCAGATAGCAACCCCATGAAAATGGCGTAATCAAGGTCTAAGACGATCAAGCCAACAGAATTCAAGGTGGCAATAATGGTAATCACAATCAACAGCCCACTCATGTAAGAATACACCATCTTTTGAATTTCACGCACAATGTCGATCAAATTCTCCTCGCTCCCCTTGTCCATCTTGATTAAAAAATCCTTAAAATTCTTTTTGTACAACAGCATGAAAAAAGCGTAGATCGGCACAATGGAAATGAAGGTGAGAAAACTCGAAGTAGCATCTACTGCGTTACCGATGAAATTGCCTCCAGTAGATACAAATTTGTCCATGTTATCCTTGGCCAATTGCAGTTGATCGGCTGCAGAAACGCCGGTCAATTCGGTAAACCAAACCGCACTATTGTCGAGAAAAAGTTTGAACTTACCCGTGAGTTGAGGAATATCGGTGATTAGGTTTTTGGATTGGATGCTGACAAAATAGATACCAACGCCAAGAAGAGAGGCGATCACTAATAAAACGATGAAGATGGCCAAGATGTGATTGACTTTTCTCTTCGTGAGTGCACTCACCACCGGACTCAGTATGATTGAAATGAAAAGGGCGAAGACAATTGGAATTAAGATGTTTCTGGCTGCGATGATCACATAGAAGAAAAGCACCCCACTCAGCAGTATTTTCCAGAAATTGTCAAGCGTGAAATTATGCTCAATTTTCATATTGATGGTTTGGTAATTCTGCGAATTTAGTTGTTTAACCTTATTTCAAAAGTAAACGAAGCAAAATTTTACCCAAACGAGTAACCAGGTTTGAACGACTACCTGGAAGTCGGTTAGTGATGAAATTTGAAAATATTATGCTGCTCAATTTGCCTAACCAGTTTCCGTCAGATGAGGCACTATCAGAATGTAGGTAATTGCTCAAATTTGTATAGTGATTTTTCACCAGTTCGAATTCTAGCTGCATATGCGATTCATTTGCCGCAATTTTAGCCTTTAAACCTGCTTTTGCAGCCTTCAATTCGCTCAGATTATCTAATCTCTGTTTCACGATATTCCTCCATTTTGCGAATTATAAAATTCTGAAGTGGCTTACTTAACCATTTTCTAAAGTTGATCCACGTAGCTATTAAAACAATTAGGTAAGTAGCAGCCACTATGGCGAAACCTATCCATTGGGACTCTAGCAATTCTCCCAACCAGTGGCCTAAAAAAAAGCCAAAACTCATTAGGAATACTAGTGAAATGGCCAAAAGGATAACGTAGGCTGTCAGATTTGCAAAGAGGTGCGAGCTGTGATCAATAAATTCTAATCTCAATAGCTCTATGCGATTTTTGATGTAATCCTTAGCCTCAGAACTAAGACTTTCAAGGTGCTCAGAATGCTGCATATGCTCTAAGCTTTCTCTTCTTGCTTAACTTCCTTGATGGCTTCATCCACTTCACCAGAGATCTCCTCTAATTTACTCTTACCTTTTGCAGCTAATTCGTCAATTCCTGACTTAAGCTCATCTTTAAGCTGCTTTGCCTTTAATTTTGCCTCTTCTATGGTTTCCTCTCCGGAACTTGGAGCAAGAAGAAGACCAGCTACCGCGCCAGCTGCGGCTCCAACGATAGCTGCTAGAATAATTTTGTGATTGTTTTCCATTTGGTTTGATTTTTTGTGCCTACTTCAAATTTTTGGCGTGGTCGTATCCGTTAATTTTAGGCGTTATTGAACTAAATTTAAGAATATCTCTAGGATTTTTACAAATGTTGACCTCGTTTTGATATTCTACAATCGGCTGCTTTAGAGTTTTGGGATTGGAAACTAGAAAAGAAAGAAGGTCATCTTGATCCAATTCTACGTTTTCTAAATTCTCCTTATAATTTTTACTATTCTTATCAATCAACCCCATCAATCCTTCCTTATAATTGGTGGACAAGAGAAATAATTGCCTCGAAGTCAACTTTTCTTCCTGTATATTCTTGGTAATCACTTTAATCTCATTTCCCTCTGCGATGGCTTTATGTTGTTTTAAGTCGGGCTCATCGTGAGAATAGTAAATAGTTAGGGCAGGTAAGTTACTCATTGTTTGATTTCTAAATTTCGAATAAATTCAGCTTCAGATTTGTCTGAATCCGCTCCATAAGCGTCAATGATGATTCCTTTATCCTGTCCTTCTTTAGCTTCTACTGCATAAATGACAG
>Ga0207419_1000447_pt1 | contig 36025 bp, 35 predicted proteins | sample ElkSloMetagenome_4_FD_184723 | JGI IMG/M metagenome (GOLD analysis project Ga0207419, IMG submission 184723) | Hot spring microbial communities from Elkhorn Slough, Monterey Bay, USA - MD2A (version 2) | ecosystem: Environmental > Aquatic > Marine > Intertidal zone > Estuary: Microbial mat ...
GAACCACACCGATCCATCTCGAACTCGGATGTGAAACGTTGACACGGCGAAGATACTTGGTGGGTAGCTGCCTGGGAAAATAGCTCGATGCCAGGATAAATATAAAACTAGAGCTTCTTATCCAGTGATAAACGGAAAGAGGCTCTAGTTTTTGATGGATCTGTGTTAATCAATCACAAACCATGAACGCAATTTTACCTCCCCCGATTGTTTTAGACCCGCTCCTACAACAATGGCTTTGTGAAGATATTGGTCGAGGCGATCGCACCACCGCGAGTCTGTTCTTGCAAAATCATCCGTTGGGAAGCGCTCATTGGGTGGTGAAAGAATCAGGAATGGTGGCGGGATTAACAGTAGCGGCGCGAGTTTTTGAACTGTTAGACAGAGAAGTAAAGTTTACACCGATGATTACCGAGGGGCAATGGTGTGAAGCTGGCCAAATGATCGCCCAACTCAAAGGGCCATTAGAAGCCTTGTTAACTGGGGAACGAGTGGCCTTGAACCTAGCGATGAGGTTAAGTGGAATTGCGACCCTGACAAACCGATACGCTGAAGCCATTGCTGACTTACCAACACAACTGGTAGATACCCGTAAAACCACGCCAGGACTGCGACTATTAGAAAAATATGCAACCCAAGTCGGAGGGGCAAAAAATCATCGTCTAGGACTCGATGATGCCGTGATGATCAAAGATAATCATATCGCAGCGGCCGGAGGAATACAAGCAGCGATCGCCCAAATTCGAGGAAGTATTCCCTATACTCTCACCATAGAAGTTGAAACAGAAACCCTCGAACAAGTTCAGACGGCATTAGAAAATAAAGCTGATATTATTATGCTGGATAATATGCCGCTGAAAATGATGTCTGAGGCGGTGGAGAAAATACGCGCTGAAAATGATCGCATTAAAATCGAAGCCTCGGGCAATATTACCCTAGAAACCATCCGCAGTGTTGCAGAAATGGGTGTTGACTATATCTCAACAAGCGCCCCAATTACCCGTTCAACTTGGCTAGATTTAAGTATGAAATTGGGCGCGTGGAGATTGGGGAATGAATTATCCGTTTAGTCGAACCGTTTAAAGTGAGAAACAGACAATTTATTAACAAGTTGATTAATCATTTCCCCCTTTCTCTCAACAACTTTACTTAGAAATAAAATGAACCCAAAAATTACCATCAGGGATACAAAGTCGCCGAATTAATCCATAAGAATAATGTAGATAAGCACCACTTAAATCGGTACGATATCCCGTAGAAAACCACTCTCCATAGGGATCATGAACAATCAATCCATATTCATCATATCCAACCACGACAACGATATGACCAAAGGAGGTAAAATAACCGTGAATGACAGAAGGATTTCCTGCCGAAATCCAGTCTAGAACATCTTCAATAATGGCGTATTCTGTAAAATAATCTTGACAGCCATAATCTCTAACAATTCGGGCTAAATCATAGGGATTGTGACGACTGTAGCCTCGGTCGAGTGCATACTCATACAGTTCATCTTCAAACTGTCCATAACTGAGCCGTCTGGATGCTTTTAAATACTCCAAACACATGGCAATTGAAGTCACATTACAGGCACCCGTCGGATTAAACCAATTATCAAGTTGATAACGATAGGGAAAATTATTGATTCGATAACTTGTGGGTAAACGCTTAGGATAAACTAACTTATCCTCTTCATAAATTTCGGCATGAGGCCCCCAAATATATAACATCGAATATCCACCGAAGCTTTCACTGCGAAGTGCAACTCTCAAATGTCCTCGAATCGGATCATGAGCCAAAATCGCAAACTCTTGACCTCCGGCTAGGGGAAATTTTTCGGAGTCGCTTAACTGAGAAGAAGCAATCGGTTTTACCTTGAAAACCGTACTTTTAACGGTTCTTAGAATGGGAGTAGGAATGGGAATATCTGCGAGTTTTGTTTCAATTAACTTCTCAGCAGTGATCGCACCTAAAAATCCCGGTTCACCACATTTCATTAACTTTTGAAACCGATGCAGGGCTGCCGTTGACTTCGGGCCAAATATTCCATCGGCAGGGGGATCAAGGAGTCCCAAATCAATCAGGCGAATCTGAATCTGACGACTCAGTTCGGGGTCAGCATCAATTTTCTTGACATCATACTTGATATCTGTTCCCAGAAAGTCTTGTAATCTCATGCTCACTTACTTAAATTAATCGCGGTTGTAGGGAGAGGAAAGTCATGGTAATTTTACCGATATTATCAGCTTTGATGACGACTATTGACAAAGATAACCGGATTTTATACCCGATTTGTCTGTCCACTCGCTGCAATCTCCCGACTCATCCGGTATAGCAGATAATTTAACTGTGAGAAAATTCAAGATTTCAAAAAAAACTAAAAGCCTACACAGCGGGTAGGCTCAAGTTCAAGGGGCAAGTTCATCGAATCGAAAATCAAACCGACTGAACTATTCAGCTACTTCCTGTAAAGATGACTTCAGGAAACTTCGCCTGAGCTTCTGGTAGCGGACGCCCTCTGCCTTCTTCTTGCCAATAGTTGATCACTTCGGTTGCTTTGTTGAGCAACTCAACCCGCTCAATATCTGAAATCCAACGTTTAGATTCCATTTCAGTTTTGAGCTGTTCCCAGGCATCATTTCTTGGCCAGAAAAAGTAAGAGGTTAAAGGGCTAGAACCTTTGCCCACAATTTGGTCTACGGCTAATGCTACGTTGTCGTCGAGCCACAAAACCTTGAGTACAAATCGATCCTGCGATACTTCTGTTTCCATCGGCAATTTTAAAAAATATTACAACCTACTACTCTATCACAGTATTCGACTTCTGTGCTATTGAGTGGATAGTTCATTCTTCAACTGAGATCGATGAAAGCCATTGCAATTTTTGATATTGACGGTGTAATTCGGGACGTGGGGGGTTCCTATCGACGGGCGATCGCTGACACTGTAGAACATTTTACTCAAAATGCCTATCGTCCCACTCTCCAAGACATCGACAAACTCAAGTCTGAGGGCATTTGGAATAATGATTGGGAAGCGTCTCGGGAGCTAATCTATCGGTATTTTGAACATCAACCCAATTCCATCCCTTCCCCTGATTCAACGGAGTCTGCGGTGAGTGTAGGCTTGTCTCGTAACCCGATTGATCTCAACTATGATGATTTAATTGCATTTTTTCAATCTCGTTATCGAGGGCCTGATCCTAACCACTGGACAGGCTATATTTGCTCAGAACCGTTGCTGTGTGAACCCACGTATTTTGAACAGTTAACTCAAGCGAATATTGGTTGGGGATTCTTTAGCGGGGCAATGCGGGATGAGGCTTTATATGCGCTGACGGGGAAGTTAGGGTTGGTTTCACCTGTGTTAGTGGCGATGGAGGATGCACCGGGAAAACCCGATCCAACCGGACTATTGATGGCAGTTGAACAGCTACAGCCAGAGAACTCCACAACCATTGTCTATGTCGGTGATACGGTTGGCGATATGTACACCGTTCAACGAGCCTCTGAACAGCAACCTGAGCGGGCTTGGATCGGTGTGGGAGTGTTACCTCCTCATGTTCAACAAAACTCTCAGCAGGCTCAAGCTTACCGTCAAACCCTGAAAGCCGCAGGTGCAATTCTGGTGATGCCGAGCGTTGAACAATTAGCTGCTGTTGTGATCGAACAATTGGTTACTGCAAATTAAGAAACTTATCCAAGGCATTGACCACTTCAGGCGGCCAACGACGCACTTGAGTAACCCATTCAAGATCTTTGTACCGCCCATCTAGTCCAATCACCGCAACCCAATTACTTTCAGCTTCTCCGCGTTTGCCTTTTTCCCATAAACACGCACTTAAAGCGGCTCGCATATCGGCAAAATTCGGATATTTACGAACTAGATTTTTCATCGTGCGAATTGCTTTTTCCGTTTGTCCGTCTTGATAGAGTGCTAAGGCATAATTTGCCCGAGCAAAGGCATAATTGGGATCAAGTTCTGCTGCGGTTTCATAGTCAATAATGGCGGCTTTCCAATTCCCTAAACCCGCTTCAGCATTGCCTCGGTTGTTGTAGGCAACGGCATCTTCGCCGGAGAGTTCTAATACATGATTGTAGTCTGCGATCGCCGACGCCCAACGTTCTAAGCGCTCATAAGCGACGCCTCGGTTTAAATAGGGATCAGGAGCATTGGGAGCGAGTTCTATGGCTTTATTGTAGTCAGAAAGGGCTGCTTCTATCTTATTTTGACTCACACGAACATTACCCCGATTACTCCACATTGCAGCGTTATCGGGGTACTGTTTAATAATCTGAGTCCAGTAGGTTTCGGCTTCAGCAAATTTTCCGGTTGTTGTCGCATCAAAGGCTTGGTTGAGAAGGTTCTCGACGTCTTGAACAACTGGTGTTGATTCTGCTAAAGTCTCAGAAGCGGCAAAGGCAGGATTTGAATATCCTCCCAATGTGTAAAGGCTGAAAACAATCAAAGTGACAATAATCGAGATCAATTGCATCATTTGAGTGAACCGATAACGGTGATTAGTGTTTAATTCTAATCGATTACTGTCTCACTTCAAAGAGAATCTTCTTGATTTTGTCTGTTCCTCTCGACGCTTGAAATTTAACTATCTTTCAGAGCGAGTTGTGTAATCGGAGTGGCTCGGTTAACAATTCTAATTAATTGTAGAGGGGTTGTATAGCGGTTGACGGGAACTCTAGAAATTTGGAAAGGATTTCTGAGGCGGTTGGGTCGAGAAATAATTCCATCATATAAGTATCCAGTTAAATGATATTTTGGTAAATATTTTTCGACTTTTTGGCTAACTGAACCATAGGGATAGGCAATATGAGCGGCGACCCATTTATTGGGGTCTAAATCTGCCGTACATTCTCTAAGTTTTGTTTTAGATTTTTCTAACTCAAGTTCTAGATTTTTGAGATCTAATTTGCTGAGGTTTTGATGAGCAAACCCATGAGACTGAATATCATAAAATCCTCGTTTGTAGCCATCTCTGAGATCATTACAACTCATGTGAGGAACAAAATATTTGATATTAACTCCCATATAACCAGGGTTGATAAAGAGAACAATTTTGACTTTTTCTCTGTAGGTTTTTTCGAGATCTTTTAAGATCGGTAAAACATTTTCATGGACTCCCAAGTAACCATCATCAAAGGTAATCATAATGGGTTTACGATGCAAATATTCAGGCGGGATAGGTTTGGATTTTTGAATAAAGTAAGTAAACAAATCTTGACTGGTTAAAAACCAATAGTTATTTTCAACTAAGTAGTTTAATACAGTATAAAGTTCTCGTTTACCATAATCGTGATCAAAGGAAAGGGGTTTAATCTTTGTCTGTTTTGCGATTTCAAAGTCAATAATATTATGAAAACCGAGGATGGGAACCCGAATTGAGGGTGTTACGGCTGATTTTGTCGCACCTGAAAGACTTAAACCCAAAACAAACATTAGTAACAAACAGATTAATCTATTTTTGATCAGGGTAGAAAACTTGAGGGGTAGATACTTTTTAAGCCAGTTTATCATCTTACATAAATCTTCACTCCTGATACCGTATCGTTGGATCTTACAGGAGGATTATTTCACAATCCGAATAATTTGTCATCTTTTAAGCTTAGTTTAGAGTTGGCTGTTTAATGTCACCTAAAAGATGTTATCCTGAAGCCAAAGTCTCAAAAATAACCCTTGCTCAGTTAGTAACGAGGAAGTTGATTTCTATCCCTGCTGAAAAGGCTGAGTTTAGAGACTCGAATAAGTTGATAAATACCCTCTTGATCAAGTTGCTGGTATTGCGGAACTTGTAACCCTGTCTTTAAAATTTCTTGGGGAGCAGCTAAGATTAAAATAGTATCGGGTTGAGTCTTTTGAATGCGAGGAGTGCGAAGATAGTCAACAGCATCACTAGGATATTGGAAATATTGTACAGGATTTTGGGTATAAAAAACTAAACTGGGTTTCTTAAAGCCAATCATCACTAATTCTTCTTGAAAGACTCTTTCTATTCTGACGGTTTCCGCGAGTTGTCGTAGGGGGTGCTGGCGATGAATATCAAATAATTGATTAGCGGGAATAATTGCAAAGATTAAAAAAGCAACAAACCCGATTAAATTAACGGTTACAATTCGTTGCGGTTGTTTTTTCCACCAAAAAAATAAGATAAATATAGCCGTAATTATCCAAATTAATGCACTAAATTCGAGTAATCCTGAAGTCTGAAGTTGTTCTCGAAAATCAGGAATCTCAGGATCATCTCCGATCCAGTGATAACTCCAAAGAATTAGAAAAGAAATCCCAATAACAAAAACAATATTTAAGCCAAATGAAAGAGAAGTTAATAAATATTTTTTTCGAGACTTAGACTGTAAGAAAAATATTTTTTTGTGTTTGAAAATATCATTCCAAAATAAAGCAGTTAGTAAAGCAGCGGCAGGCATCAAGGGTAAAATATAACTAGGCAGTTTAGTAACAGAAATTGTAAAAAATAAGAAAATACATCCAAACCAAAAGCAGGCAAATAATGATAAATGTTCAATTCTATGACGATTTTTCCAATATTTTCGCTTCCAAAAATTAGCTTTAACAATAGCAACGGGTAAATAAACAAACCAAGGTGCAAATCCAATAACAACCACAATAAAATAAAAATACCAAGGTGCTGCATGATGATTAACAACTTGAGTAAAGCGTTGAAAATTGTGATAACCAAAGAAAGCGTTAAGATAGGTAAACCCGTGTTTAGATGTGACTAAAATGTACCAAGGTAAAACAATAACAAAAAAAATGATGCTTCCTAAAAATGGATGAATTTCTCGTAAAACTTTCTGAGTATTTCCGAGATAGAGCGTAAATGATCCAATAATAAAAACAGGTAAAACAAAACCAATCGGCCCTTTAGTTAAAACAGCCAAAGCCAGAAAAATATAAAACGCTAAATACCAAGGTGAGATTCTTTGATTAGATTTTTGATCAGATTTAATAGACTGAGGTTCAGCATAGCCCCGAAAAAACGCAAATAAAGCCGAACCCATACAGGCATTTAATAACATATCCGAAACACCAATTCTAGCCCAAGTAATAGTTTCGGGATTCAATGCAATTAAAGTGGCACCGATCCAAGGTAAAGGATGAAAGAGAATATTGGGTTGAATTAAATTTGGAGAAATTCGGGAATTAATCTTGATATTTTTGACATAAAATAGTAAAATATAAAAACAAAAAACAGTTAGAAAAAAAGCAGCGATCGCAGAAGGAAGACGCACACCCCACTCATTGACCCCAACAATCCGATAAGCGATCGCCATCAACCAATAAATCAAAGGGGGCTTATCAAAGCGAGGAACCTCATTAAAGTAAGGCGTGATCCAATCTCCCGTGATCAACATTTGACGGGCGGCTTCGGCAAACAGAGGTTCTGTCTCATCGACTAAACCTGTGTTCCCCAAATTCCAGAAAAAAGCAATCCAACCGATTAAACTTAACCCACTAATCGCCAGCAGACCCCTAAACAGAAAAGACTTGAATTGAGATGGAAATTTAGAGGTGAACACAAGTTTAGACTTCAGTTTCATCCCGTCGTTTGTTGATGAATTCGCCACAACTTATAGATTGTATTGCCAATGGGGTTCATTAGCAGACAATGTTCGGGAAATGGGGTGATAGGGACAGATGAAGTCATCTTTCTGACCTGTCTCCTGTCTCTTGTCATCTGTTTCTAGGGTTGGACAAATAACTGCCATTCCTCAACTTGAGAATTCCACGTGGGTGAGGCTGTTTTCCCAACAATATAAGGCCCCCAGTATCGCCGAGAACCATCTTGTGCAAAGACAATCAAGATATCTCCCGGTTGCAACGTTAAATCGGTATCTGGAAGCGATAACATCAGTCCATTGACACTTCCTTCTTGAGGGGCAAAATCCCAGTGAACAGGTTCAGAAGTTGGGGATCGCGATCGCCATGCTATTCTGACGGGATGATTACTCTGGTTACTGACCCGAAAAGCAGCTTCTTGTCCCCTAGAAACAGGCTCAGAACTGGGCTTTAATCTATTTTCTGGTGTTGCATTTTCCGTTAAACTCGGAGTCGGAGTCGGATTCGGTGTAGAATCAGGGATTGTAGAAGGAATAAAAACAGGTACATTGTCGGGATCAAGTGATTGTTCAAATTCAGTTGAACTGATACAAGTGTTTAACCAAAGTTGCCGGAAGCCTAAACTCAAAACGATAATCGCCCCGGCAACCCAAATTCCAGGGTAAGGTCTAAATTTCATGGTCTTTTTTGTTGAGCGTCTAATTCGATTAATTTCACAAGTTGTTCTATGCAGAACACTCGTCTAAACCGATTAACAAATGTTCTCAGTGAGCGACTGGGGCGATGGTTACGCAATCCTTGGCGACGGATCTCACTGCTAACGATTAGTGTGCTATTTGGCTCATTCTCCGGTATTGTGATTTCTACGATAGCCGGACAGGAAGCAGAGTGGGATGTAACAGCAGCTTTTCTTTTATTATTGATCACCGAAGGCATTAATTGGCTAACTTATCGCAGCAAACCCCTCCTTCGCCAACCCCTATGGATTGAGAACCTCAATGCCTTTAAAATTGGTGTAGTCTACAGTTTATTTTTACTCGCGTTTTTACTCGGTTCCTGATGATGTTAACGGTTCTCGGTAAAAAGCAAAGTCTCCCAGTCTCCCTATCCGTCAATGCTTGACAGTTATCCAATTATGATTGAGATTCTAGAGGCTTGGGCGAGGGGAAATGAACCCTCAGCCGATGAACTCAAACAGTTAGCAATATTAGAACTTAATGATCACGGGCGATCAACTGCTTTTGGAATCACAACCGAAAATGTTGAAACTCTCCTTGAAAAGCGATCGCAATTATTTTGCTCTCTACTTCAACACAACTGTAATTTACCTCAAGTCAAAACGGGTTTAGAACTGTTGTGGAAATTGTGGCTTCCTCTAGCAACTCAACTCACCCAACATTATCAAAGCTTAAATCGGCCAATTATTCAAGGGGTTCTAGGCGGACAGGGTACGGGTAAAACGACTCTGGGTAAAGCTTTAACTGCAATTTTAACATTTCAAGGTTATAAAACTCTTAGTTTATCGATTGATGATCTCTATAAAAGTTACGCTGATCGAGAACATTTGCGACAGCTTGATCCCCGGTTGATTTGGCGTGGCCCACCCGGAACCCATGATGTGGAATTGGGGTTAAGGGTTTTAGAGGAGTTGCGTCAAAGTCAGACTTCTGTGACAGTTCCTCGGTTTGATAAATCATTGCACAATGGATTAGGCGATCGCATTGAACCACAACTCGTTACCGGGATCAATATCGTCTTATTTGAAGGATGGTTTGTGGGTTGTCGTCCCGTTGACAATAGCCGATTTGATCAGGCTCCTGAACCGATTATCACAGAAAGCGATCGCCAATTTGCTCGGGATATAAATCAGACGTTAAAAGATTATCTCCCGTTGTGGGAATGTTTGGATCGATTAATGGTTCTCAATCCCATTGATTATCGCTTATCAAAACAATGGCGTCAACAAGCCGAACAAGAAATGATCAAGAGTGGAAAGTCAGGAATGACGGATGCAGAAATTGAACAGTTTGTAGACTATTTTTGGAAATCTCTGCATCCAGAACTATTCATTTCGCCGTTAGTTGAAAACCCACATTTAGCAGATCTTGTGGTTAATATAAACGCCGATCATTCAGTCGGTCAAATTTATCGGCCTGGGGATTTCATCTAACAAGATTCTAACAACATTCTGAGGGATCACAGCAAGAATCACTGTCGGGTGTTGTCGTCAAATGATAGTCAGTTCCTTTCGTTTCTTTGGGGTTGCGAGTTGCTTTTGGTTTACAGTTGAAGTTTGTGGCATCTTCGAGGGGAATTTCTTGATAGGGTGAAAGGGCTAAAATATTCTCAGCATAAGGCCCATTTGCATCCGTATAAAGGTTGAACGTTTGATCACAAACGGCCATCCGTTGGCCTCGACAAAGGGTATGACCATCATCATCAACTACTTGCTTCCACGGGCCTTTATAGATTACCGCTTGTTTGCGTTCTAAACAAGGGCCTTCTTTTCCTTTAAAGGCTTGAACCGTTACAGAACGAAATTCTATCCCTTCTACAACTTGCCAAGGTTCGGGTTGACGAGCTAAAATTTCAATACCGTAGAACCCCGCTTGTTCAAACATTTCTAAAAAGGTATCTTCTCGAAACGCCCCCGAAATACAACCACTCCAAAGTTCGGGATCTTGAATCATTTCTGGGGTCGGATTTTCATCACAAACAATATCAGAAATAACCGCCCGACCTCCTTTTTTGAGAACTCGATAAATTTCTTGAAACAGTTGCTTTTTGTCTTGGGGTCGAACCAGGTTTAAAACACAATTAGAAATGACAACATCAACGCTATGATCAGTGATTAATGGGTTTTCTTGTCGCAGGCGATCGCATTCGGCTTCTAAGGCAGAAATCCCATCGATTGATTGTACAGGATTTTGAGTTAACCATTGTTGTACTGAGTCTAAGTCTAGAGCTAAGTCTTGAATTTTACCCTTGACAAATTTAGTGTTTTGATATCCTAATTTTGCCGTCATTTCATCTTGATATTTACGAGCCAGGGAGAGCATTTCATCATTAAAGTCAACCCCAATCACTTCACCCTGTTCGCCGACAATTTGGGCTAAAATATAACAGTGTTTACCCGCACCTGAACCGAGATCAACAACCGTTTCACCGGATTTTACATAACGAGTTGGATCACCACAGCCATAGTCTTTCTCAATAATTTCTTGAGGAATTTTTTCGAGATATTGTTTATTGTAGCTGGTTGGGCAACAGAGGGAAGGTTGTACTTCTTTTGCGCCTTGTTTGTAGCGATCTAGAACAATTGATTCGACTTCGTAGTTAGCAACCATTTCTTTTTATCTTTCTGTACAGTTGAATAGGGATTTACTCATTTTATCGCTTATTTTTCAAAGCAACATCCAATGAACAAAAATCCAAAATAAAAACCTTAGTTTTTGATTTTCAGATTCAATCTCAACGACCAGTTTAGACTCTCATTAAATCGGAAAAAACTTAAAGTTTCCTGAGAATCATCTAAATTCTTGGCGGTTGCGTTCTACAATACAAGAATTAAAATGCTTTTCTTCTAAAATCACTGAAACAGTTTTTCCTGAGTAATCGTGAGTAGGATCACTAAAGCGGGAGCAACGAAAAATGCTTGTTACTGCTTGTTTAAGACTCAGATCACCAATGAAGTCGGTGTAGGTACTGGAAATGGGATCAAAAAGTTTGCAAAAAAGCATCTTTTATGATATTTAAATCAGACAAAAATCAATCTTCCCAAAGAATATCCTTCCGTTGGAGGAAGTCATCCTCCGAAATATCGCTTATTCTAGAAGTAGAGAGACTTAAATACTTTGTCTCAAAAGTTTAGATAAAATCGGGAGGACATTTTAAAATGAGCATCTTCTCCAAAACCACACTCGTAATCGCCAGTTCTGTTTTATTCTCTGTCGGTTTATCCAATTCCGCTCAAGCCCAAAACCCGGCTCATATTCAACAGCTAGTTGAAACAGGTACTTGTCAAGGCTGTGATCTGCGGGGAGTAGATTTAAGCAAACGTCACTTGATCGGAGTAGACTTAAGGAACGCCGATCTCTCAGGGGCGAATCTAGCCTACACAAATTTAGAGGGCGCTGACCTCAAAGGAGCCAACCTCACAGAAGCAAACTTACAGGGCGCATTCTTAAATAGTGCGGAGTTAAACAACGCTAACCTGTTCGGTGCGAATTTAACCAACGCCAACTTGATTCAGGCTCAACTCGATGGAACTAACCTGATCAAAGCGGATCTCAATGGTAGCAGTTTCTGGGTACAATCTCTCGAAGAAGCGCGATGGTCTCCAATCGGTTCAGCAGAAGAACTTGGGAAGCAAGAACAATTGAGAATTGGGCGAGATGATTCTAGTTTAACCTTTCCAATGGGAGGAGCAGAACCCGGGGAATTTGAATATTCAAAAGAATATCTTGATGAGCTTTTTGAACCTTTAGAAGCCAATCCTGAGCCGGATGCAGGCATAGATATTCCTTTTCCACCTCGAATTGAGTTTTAGAGAAAATATTGATCGAACTTAAGTTGAAGTTGATGGAAAGTCGAATTCACACAACAGGGGTTAATCTTCTATAAGATCTTGAAAGTCTTAACTAAAACAGAAGATTTCAACCCTTTTAAAATAATTTCTAGATTTTTGATCGAGTCAGAATTAAATTAATTTAACCTCTAGAAACTACAGAAATTGTCGCAACTGAAATTCTGCGAGTCGTTTAGCTTGATCAATAGTTTCTTTGGGTTCCCAAATCCCTTGAGCAATTAAGCTACCGTCTGGGGAACGATATTGATAGCTGACTCGATAATGATGTATTCCACGAATAGGATGGTGGATTTCCTTTTTGATATATAGTTCTATGGTGCCTAACTCATCGGTATAGGCTGCTTGACAAGTGTGATCTTTCTCTATCCAGTTGAGTTGAGAAGCGTGATTAACCTCACTCTTTTTGAGAACAGTCCAGGTTGTAGAGAGGGCTGATTGAGTTTTAACAGCATCAGCGATTTGAGAGAAAATATTCTGAGTCTTCATAAGTGAGTTCTGAGAATTTGGTAGATGTTGACCACTAATAAAATGGAAATACAGGATTTCAGCCTGCGATCGTTGCAACTGACTTCCAATTTTGATTTGATTGAGACTCTAAGCTAAAAAACCACAGATATTTTGACAAAGATCATTCCGTCAAAACATCTAATATTGGTTATATACACCGTAGAGATGATGAATTCCTGAAGATTCCTCAAGTCAGGCTCCTCATTGAATTTAGAATTTAATCGACAAGATATGCTACCCAGTTAAATAAGTAATTCGACTTGAAGAAGTTTGACCTGATTAGAATTCTCTCCTGGGACTTCTGGGCTGAATTTAAGCTAGCCCCATTTTCTATGACTGGTTATTTTCAATTTGAGAGCACGATCTTTAAGAAACTGAACACACAAGATACTAATACAAAAAAATCATAAAGAGCAACTCATGTCATCTTAGCTTGACCAAATCTTTACAATAAAATTGTTACCTAGAACACATCACTTCACATTAGAGGGCGTTATGTAAAGCTGTTCATCTGAATTTGTATCACTTCTAAAGTCAAACCTGTTGATTTTTACCTCCAATACATTAACTATTATTTTGAGCCATGATTTTTTCCGATTGATGATTGATCGAGGAGGATCTGCATTAACAATTGTGTCAAGCCATAATTGCATAGTAAAACAATATTGTCAATTTTGCAGCCTATCATGTGAGAAAAAACGAACAACCCTCTTAGGAAAGTTTCTGCTAAAATACTTGCATAGTAGCGGTTTTAGGGATTTTAGCCACCGAATCTGAGCGTTTTTCACATTCAATTTTCTACCTTTAGATAGAATATTTTTAAAGCCAACCGGGGAAGATTTCGGTCTTGTCAGATACAGTTCACCTTGAAATGGCTTGCCCCCAATTAGCGTAAGCTGGAGAGGATACTTCACTCTCCATTCACAACTTTCAATGAAAATTCTGATTGTGGAGGATGACGGGGAAATCGCCCAACTCATCCAACAAACATTAGAAAATGAGGGGTTTTCCTGTGAAACCGCCCGTGACGGTTGGGGGGCTTTAGAATGGTTTCAAAATCAGCAGCCAGACCTTCTCGTTCTTGACTTGATGCTTCCCGGTCTTGATGGCTTAGAAGTCTGCGCCCGTATTCGTCAACAATCGGGTGTAAAAGATCCCTATATCCTGATGTTAACAGCAAAAGGAGAAGAAATTGATCGGGTGATTGGTTTGTCTACCGGGGCTGACGACTACTTGGTCAAACCCTTCAGTCCCCGAGAATTAGTCGCCAGGGTTCGGGCTTTGTTGCGTCGTAGTCTGCGTCATGGGGGACAAAGCCAAGTCTACCGCACGACTCATTTTACCATTGATCTCGATCAACATTTGGCTTACCGACAACTCGACCCTCAAACTTCAGAACTCCTAGATTTAAGTCCTTTAGAATTTAATTTACTGGTTACTCTGGTGAGTTATCCGGGTCGGGTTTGGAACCGAACTCAACTAATTGATAAACTTTGGGGAGATGACTTTTTTGGAGATGAACGAGTAGTCGATACTCATATCGCCCGACTCCGAAAAAAAATTGAACCCGATCCAACTCATCCTCAGTTTATCAAAACAGTTGTAGGAACAGGATATAAATTTGAAGACTCGACAACAGACAAGTGATCAAACTTGGGGAGAGGTTAATGAGTGATCCTCATTCCTTTAAAAAACACTATAGAATTGTGAGTCAGAAATGGTCATCGATTTTTTCTACTGTGATAATGTCAAGCATCAATCATGCCTAAGCTAAACTTGCGATCGCGTTTACTTTTGTCTCATTTGTTAGTCATGGGAGTCGGACTGGGTAGCTTTATTTTAATGAGTAAAGTATATTCCCCTCGTTTATTTGTTTTACAACTTGAACGTCTTGAACAAACCCAATTTTTTAACGTTCGTTCTGTGAGAACTTACCTAGTTCGGGGGTTTGAAATCACGTGGAATCGGAGTACATTATGGTCAGTTGGGGTCGGTGCAACTGCCGCAGGTGCGTTGAGTTATTGGGTCGCTAAACGAATTACTCAACCCTTGACTCAAATGCGAGAAATTACCCAAAAATTTGCAGCCGGAAACCTAGACGAACGTATGATTAAAAGTGAAATTCCTGAACTCAATCAACTGAGTTTAAGCTTTAATCGTATGGCAGAAAGCATCGAGGGAATTGAACAGCGACGTCGAGAATTGATTAGTGATATGACTCACGAATTGAGAACACCCTTAACAGTTGTACGAGGATATTTAGAAGAAATGGCAGAAGGCCAAATTCAACCTTCTGATGAACTTTATAACCGCTTAATCCGAGAAACACGCCGTTTAGAACGGTTAGTGAATGACTTACAAGAACTCTCCAAAGCAGAAGCCGGGTATTTAGTGATCAATCCTCAGCCTCTAAATTTACGTCCACTTTTAGAGTGTTTAGTCGCTCGTTTTGGGGATCAACTGTTAGAATATGGGCCTGTTATAAACTTAGATTGCCCGTCTAATTTACCAACTGTTTTTGCTGATCTAGATCGCACAGAACAAATTTTAGTTAATCTTTTAGGAAATGCAATTCGTTATACAGAAATAGGTTCAATTACCCTTAAAGTTTGGCAAAATTTAAACTTTGTTTGGGTAGCAGTTATTGATACAGGAGTAGGAATTTCTGAAATAGATTTACCCCATGTTTTTGAACGGTTTTGGCGAGGAGAAAGATCGCGATCGCGTCAATGGGGTGGAACAGGAATTGGATTAGCAATTACAAAGCGTTTAGTTGAACTTCAAGGGGGTAAAATAGAGGTTGAAAGTGAATTGGGTAAAGGAAGTATATTTCGCTTTTGTTTGCCGATTACTTAAGTAAAATTTTGTCATTTTTAAAATAAAAAATTATCTCACAAATTTTCAAAAACTTTATTCTTTCCCTTCTCCCTGAAAGACAAACAGTGTTAAAATCTCAAGTCAATTTTTATAAACATATTCTTCTAAACCTTACGATCTAGCTTAAATTATCATTATTTTTCCTTGATTTGTGTTAATATAATTAGAATTATATCTGAATAATGGAATGAGTTTAAGAGCAATAAAGTTATGACAATCTCAGATAGACCCAAAACCGAAAACCTCTCTCTAGATGAGTTTTTAGCTTTACCTGAAACTACACCTGCTAGCGAGTATATTGACGGAAAAATTTATCAAAAACCCATGCCAAAAGGAAAACATAGTCGTATTCAAAAATGTCTAATTGACGCCATTAGCGAAATCGGAGAAGAACAACGGTTAGCCTGTGCTTTTCCCGAGTTACGCTGTTCGTTTAGTGAACGTTCAATTGTGGCGGATATTGTTGTGTTTGAGTGGGCGAATATTCCCCTTGATGAAGAAGGTGAAATTAGGAATGATGTTAACATCCAACCCGACTGGACAATTGAAATTTTATCACCCGGTCAAAATACGACTCGCGTCATTAATAATATCTTATTTTGTCTTAAAAAAGGAACAAAGTTGGGTTGGTTAGTTGATCCCAAAGAACGATTAGTATTAGTATTTAAACCCGATCAACAACTAGAATCTTTTGAAGGTGAACAAGTTTTACCTGTGCTTGAAGTGTTAGCAGATTTACAACTCTCAGTGAATACTTTATTCAGTTGGTTAAGTTTTCCCTCCTAACAAAGATCGGGAAAATTTCAGTCGGAATCTATAAAAATGAGTTCTTAATAAAATCAATAAAAAACTATAAAACTGCCCTATTCATTCGGAATAAGACAGTTAGACTCTGGTAAAATAACCAGAAATTGGATTCAATAAGTCAGATCAAAGAATCAAAAGTTAACTGGGATTAAAAATCCCCCTATTTTTTCAACGGGGGAGTATATCAATAATTGACCTAGCACTTCTAGGCGAATTAACGATTGAAATCAAACCCTAACTAATAACCCGCAGGTAGAGACACAGGAGGTAACGGTTTGGTTGGCGGTTGAGACGAAGAACGATGTCCGTTTTTCTGGGTTTCTGGATGATCTTCAGAAATCAAAAGTTCACGAATTAACCGTGCTGCGGTTTTTTGGGCTAATTCACCCGCCACCTGTTGACCCAGTTGACGAACTTCTGGCTTGGCCAATAAGTCCGGAACTTTCTGCACCAAAATCATCGGGTCAAACCCTTGAGTCTCTTGCAAAATGGCTACAATTCGCTGAATATGTTCTAAATTACTCTGATTTTGATTTAATGTGGCGACAGGTTTTGTTCCATTCGATGAGGAGGGTTTGATCCCCATCCACTCCGCCACCTTCAGTTGTGCGTTTGTCAAAGCATTACGAGAAGCCAAATCGACATTTTTAACAATTTCATTGGCTAACTTTTCTCGAATAAACTCCCCCCGTTCTGAGAATAAAAAGTCTAATGTCTGATCAAGAACTTGATTAATATCGTAATCATCACTATTCCGAGCATTTTTTAACAGATTTTCTAGACGATTCCAGCGCAGAGAACCATCTTTAAACAGCAAATCTTTCAGGGAAGTACGCAGTTGAGGAGACGGGTCAGTTAATAGGCGTTTAGCCACGTAGGGATAAGCTTTACTGAGTACCTTAAAGTTGGGATCAACATTAATCGCAATTCCTTCTAGAGTCACCAATGAACGAATAATCAGCGCATAATAAGCCGGAACTTGGAAGGGATATTCATACATCAACGCCGAGAGTTTATCGGTTATACTTTTGAAGTTAAGTTCTGCCACACTCGCACCGAGCGCATCATTAAAAACAGAACTTAAAGCGGGAATAATCGGTGTTAGGTCAGTATCAGGGGTTAAAAATTCTAATTTGACATAATCATTGGCTAATCCCTCAAAGTCTCGATTAACCAAATGCACAACAGCCTCTAGTAAGCCATAGCGTTGATAGGGTTTAACCTCACTCATCATCCCAAAATCGAGATAAACCAACTTGCCATCAGGACTGGCGAGTAAGTTACCGGGGTGAGGATCAGCATGGAAAAATCCATGTTCAAGTAATTGACGTAGAGAACATTGTACGCCCACTTCAATTAGATAACGAGCATCAATTCCTTTGGCTTGAATTTCATCTAAATTGGTTAATTTAGTTCCATTCACCCACTCCATCGTTAGCACTCGTTTTCCGGTATATTCCCAATAGATTTTAGGAACATAAATGTCGGGTAAATGACCGTAGAGTTCATTAAACCGTTCCGCGTTGTGACCCTCGTGGGTGTAGTCCATTTCTTCAAAAATTCGGTAGCCAAATTCATCCATAATGGCTACTAAGTCGCTGCGGATTTGGGTAATATTTTTTTGCGCCCAAATTGCCAGGGTTCGCAACAGGTAAATATCGAGTGCTATCAATTCTGATAAACCCGGACGTTGCACTTTAACGGCGACGGTTTCGCCTGTTTTCAGTTTTCCTTTATAGACTTGTCCCAAAGAAGCGGCTGCTAAGGGATCGGGCGAAAGTTCAGCGTAGATTTGTTCTGGTTTTCCTCCCAGTTCTTCTTCGATAAAACCATAGGCAATTTCATTAGAGAACGGGGGAAGTTGATCTTGAAGTTTGGTTAATTCTTCTAAGAAAGTCGGAGTCACTAAATCGGGTCGTGTAGATAAAGCTTGTCCAACTTTAATAAATGCTGGGCCGAGTTGAGTCAGTGTGACGCGGAGTTGGGTAGCCCGCTTCCCCTCATTTTTTTCTGCACATCCCCTTTTGCGATCAAGCCAGATTCCTAAAGCGAGGGAGGAAAATTTCCAGATCACCGTTAATAGCCGTCCCCAGACTTTTAAAAAGCGGGAGCGGTAATAATCGGCAATGGCAAACGGATCGTAACGGAGAGAAACATGGGGATTGGTATAAGATTGATCCGCCTCGGATTCCCCTGCGGTGGGAATGTCTTCAACGGTTACGAGTTGCGATCGCACATCTACAGTATTAGATGCAACGGGATCAACGGGATCTAGCTGTGTGGCTCTCATAGGAGTGGGGGTTTGTGAATCAACCAAGGGCAAAGTCGGCGATACCGTCTTGATATCCATAAAGTACAGGATTAAGTCTGAGCAGTATTGTTAACTATTGTAACAATATTAGCTCATGCACTTTCAATCTCATCTGAACTAGACTTGACCAGGCGATTATAAATCTCAGATAGATGTTGTCGTGTATTGGCTGGAAGTCTCGGTTGAGGCACTTCTGAGTTCGGCCAGGTTGGTAAATCAAAGCAAGGACAGCAGCTTGGAGGCATTCCCTTCGTTCGGAATATGACAGGCATTGAACATCGAGCGCATTGATCAATCTCCCAATTCGAGGTCAATAATTCATTAATGGAGACATCTGTGCCTTCTAAGTAACAGTCTCCTGACTCTGAAGAGAGGATTTCTTGCCAACATTTTTCAAACTCGGGGCTGTAGTGATCTCCCTCAAATAAGGGTTTCGGTAATAGAGATTGATCTCCATTATGAATCATCACTTTTTTACCGAGTTGTAACCAGTATGCGAGGTATTGTTTAACTTGACGATATGAAGCCATAGGGGTTTTTCTTAGACAGTGAGCTTTGAGTTGACAAAATTGACCACTAAAGTGGTAATCAAATTTTAAGTTGCAGTTTTCGTTTGTCTTTATTTTATCGAGACTTGGGAATTTCGGGGACGTTATCTTCTAGAATAAATCTAAAGTTTATTCGGGCTGAGGAAATACCATAGAAAGACTCAATAAAAAAAATCAGCTTAACTTAATTATCTAGTTTCCAAGTATTATGTAGTTATAATATTAATTTAAGTTTCAAGCAATTGCCTCAGACTTTGGATATAAAAATCAATCATTCTATCGAAATAAGTACAAGTTTATAGAATTATTCAAATCTCCTAATTGATGAAAAAGATGAATGCAGTTAAAAATCTAACCCCGACCCCACCCGACAAGCAATCGTAGTTCTAAGCGAGGAATATCGCCTATCAGTAGAAGCAAACGACTTCTCTGTTGCTTGTCGGTAGTCGGAATTAAGTGTAAAAGGCAAAACGCTGTAAGTCCTTATCTGTCAGTAATTCACCTTTTCGGATTCAACGTTTATTGATCACCACCTACTCAATTATATTCGGCAAAATCTATGAGATTTCCTGCAATTGGGTCTAAATCGAACTTAAGGTAGGTGACAATAACAATCAGGATCTTGACGTTCCCTAGTTCTATGCGAGTAATATGGGGTAAGAATAGATTTGCAACTCATGCAGTCAATCCATTACGATTTTTAAGTCAGATCGTTGGTTGTACGAGTGCAGAGGGGTGTAAGTGATTTCAGGAAAAACTCGTCCTGATAGTCAAGTCTCAATAGAGATGATTCGATAATCAATTTATTGTTTAGTTGTCACTTAGCAGGAGAAATACAATTGATGCAGCGCCGAGGTGTAACAGTGTGGTTCACGGGGTTGAGTGGTGCAGGAAAAACCACAATTACTCGTGCAATAGCTGAGGAATTACGTGCTAAAGAATGCCAGTTAGAGATTTTAGATGGCGATATCGTGCGCGAAAACCTAACTAAAGGTTTGGGCTTTAGCAAAGAAGACCGAGACATCAACATTCGCCGGATCGGATTTGTTGCTCATCTTCTCACCCGCAACGGTGTTATTGTGTTAGTCTCAGCAATTTCTCCCTATCGCGAAGTTCGCGAAGAAGTTCGTAAAACCGTTGGTGACTTCGTAGAAGTTTTTGTCAATGCTCCCTTGGGAACTTGTGAAGAACGGGATGTCAAAGGCTTATACAAACGAGCCAGAGCAGGTGAAATCAAACAATTTACAGGAATTGACGATCCCTATGAACCCCCTCTCAACCCAGAAGTTGAATGTCGCACCGACCTCGAAGAATTATCTGAGAGTGTCGCTAAGGTGATGAATAAATTAGAGGAGTTGGGTTATATTTCCGCCAAGGTTGCCGTTTAACCGATTTCCTCAAAACCCTTTAAAAACTTAAACGATTTCTACGCGACACCCAAACCTACAACTTAAGGTTTAAGGTAAAAGTGTCGCGTAGATTTGCGTTTTTGATCAAAGAGGATAAACTCTATGAACATCTCGACCGCTTGGAAACAGTATCGTCAGTTAAAGCTGTGGCTCGCCACAACCGTTTTAACCCTCTGCTTCAGCTTAGGAGGATGCTCACAACCCGGAGAGTCCGCCAACACAGTTAAAGTGAGTCCCGAGTTTGAACAGCAGGTGATTCAAGTGATTCGTGACAACCCCGAAGCAATATTAGAGTCCGTACAAGCTTACCAACAGCAACAGCAACAAAATCTTCAAAGTTCCCGAGAGTCTTTCCTCGAACAGATGAAAACCGATCCGGGTGCGATTATTGGTAGCTCGCCGACAACCGGAGCATCGAGTCAGGAGATCGTGTTGTTAGAGTTCTCCGACTTTCAATGTCCCTTTTGTTCCCGCGCTCATCAAACCATTAAACAATTTATGGATAAGCATCAGGGACAAGTCACACTCGTTTACAAGCACCTACCCCTCAGTCAAATTCATCCCGAAGCACTCCCCGCAGCAAAAGCGTCTTGGGCTGCTCAACAACAAGGAAAATTCTGGGAATACCAAGATGCTTTATTTACTCAACAAGAACAATTGGGTGAAGATCTCTACCTCGAGATCGCTAACAATTTAAACCTAGACCTTGAACAGTTTAATCGCGATCGCCAAAGTCAGGAAGCCGCCACTGCCATTCAAAAAGATCTCGAACTGGCTCAAGCTTTGGGAATATCCGGAACACCCTTTTTCGTGATGAATGGCGAAACCTTCTCAGGAGCAGTAGAACTCTCCAAAATGGAAGAAGTTTTAGCTCAGGTAAGTTCTAAAAGCTAGTACCGACTCGATCAATTTCTGTGCGTTAGTTTCAGAACGTTCAAAAACCTGATAGTCTAAATATCATCCGATCAATGTTGATAAGCAGTGGCGAATCGAGAACCCGTTGAGAGTTTAATTCTCTACTATTTATTTAAGCATTCCGTTGTCAATCCCCTGTTTCGGGTGTACTTTCGGGGAAAAGTTTATGGAGCCGAAAGCATACCCCAACAGGGAAAACTGATTATTGTCAGCAATCATGCCAGTGATTTTGATCCGCCTCTTTTGTCTAGCTGTATGCGCCGACCTGTCGCTTTCATGGCAAAAGAAGAATTATTTGATGTTCCTGTTCTCAAGGATGCTATCCGCTTGTATGGCGCTTATCCAGTTAAACGGGGATCAGCCGATCGCAGTGCCATTCGAGCCGCTCTAGCCGCCTTAGAACAGGGGTGGGCAGCAGGTTTATTTTTAGAAGGAACTCGCACCCCCGATGGTCGCATTCACAGCCCTAAATTGGGTGCCGCGATGATTGCCGCGAAAGCCAACGCCCCGCTATTACCTGTGTGTTTGTGGGGAACTCAAGCCATTGTTCGCAAAGGTTCGACCATGCCCCGACCCGTACCCGTAACCGTTCGCATTGGGGAACTGATTGATCCGCCTCGTTCAACTCAACGCGGGGAACTCGAAGCATTAACCCGAAAGTGTACTGATGTTATTAACACGATGCACGACTTGGGTCGATGAAAGTTAATACAATTCGAGATGAAATCTAATCCGAAATCGGGTTCTAATACTTCTCTTATTTTCGGAGCCTAAATTCTTATAGCACTACGCCGGCGCGGTTAGGACATTAGTAAAAGCGAAAAGTTGAGGCAGTGCGGTCTTGCCTTTTGCCAAATGAGCTGCACGTAGCGCTATATATAAAAGAGTTTGGATACCTTGGACAGAAGTACCGACAGCCAAAATCAAGTGGCAATATAAATGGGTATGGCTTTATGGTTTCGTTTGTCCCGAATCAGGGGAAACAAAAACAGTGGCTATTGCCAAAAGTTAATACAAAAATATTTAGTCAAGTTTTGGAAGATTTTGCCAAGAACTTTAGTATATCATTAAGATAACAGTCACTAGAGACGGATGTATTTCTTTACTATTGATGCTCGCCTCATCAAGAATACTCCTAGATATGATTTAATAATAAACCTATGACTTCCAAAGAACCACTCACCCAAGAACTGGAAAACCTGCCCGATCAACTCATGGATCGAATTTTAGATTATATTGCTTTGATCAAGTCTCGTCATGTTTTAAAGTTGGAAAAACCCAATTTAGAATTGAGAGGTTAAACACTGCGTTGAGTCAATTATTTTATAGAAAGGGTGAAAATACTAACCTGAAAAGTAAGTCTTATTTTGGGGGAATTAAAAGGTGATAGCATATTGTAGATTGATCCTGTTTCTGATCTTATTCGTGGTGCTGTTTGTAGTGCCAGTGAAAGATTATGCCTATGCTGAAAATAGGATAATCATCGGGGGTAAACCAATATTAATTGAATCGAAGTCACGGGTTACTCTTGAAACAAAAAAAAACGAGGCGATAGGCATCCTTAATAATAAGTTTAAAAGCATCGCTTATACAGATAATATCCCCCAAAATTATTCTATCAATTATGAAGTAAATCCCAATTTTAATCAAGAAGAACAAGAATATATTTCTAAAATTGATTTCATCCCAATTTGCGTTGACCCCGATTGGATGCCTTATGAAAAAGTAGATGAAAAGGGTGATTATTTGGGGCTTGTTGCCGATTATATGAAGATTATTTCTAATCGAATTGGAAAAGAATTCCGGGTAGTAAAAACAAGTTCTTGGGATGAATCTTTGTCCGTCGCCAGAGAACGGGGCTGCGATATTCTTCCGGGGGCTGTTCCCACACCATTGCGTAAAGAATTTTTGAATTTTAGCGAACCCTATATCTTTTTGCCATTGGTTGTGGCTACCAATTTAGAGGAAATATTTATTCTTGATTTCGAGCGGGTTGTAGGCAAAAGTTTTGCCCTGATCAAGGGGTATGCAGCTATCGAATTACTACGCAAAAAATATCCTGAGATGATCATAAAAGAAGTTCCTGATGCCCGGACTGGATTGGAAATGGTGCGGAAAAAGAAAGTGTATGGATATATCGATACTTTACCAACAATTAGCTATCAACTGAAAACGAATAGAATGCCCAATTTGAAAATTTCGGGTGAGCTTGATTTGGATTATGATGTGTCAATTGCCGTGAGAAATGATAGACCGCTATTACTCTCGATCATCAACAAAGCCATTGCTACTATTTCTTCTGAAGATCGTCAAAAGATATTTTATCACTGGATATCTGTGAGTTATGATAAAGGATTTGACTATGTATTTTTTTGGGAAGTCGTGGGTGTATCTCTTGTTATTTTATCTTTGCTGTTTTATCGAAACTTGATGATCTCTAGGTATAACAAAAAACTGATTGAAGCGAATAAGAAGCTAGATTTTCTCTATAAAACCGATAAGCTAACTGGCTTATTCAATAGACATATCATTGATGAAGAAACTGAAAAGGAAGTTCTTCGTGCAAACCGATATAATCTTGGTTTTTCTGTTGTTCTTTTGGATGTAGATCATTTTAAACAGATCAATGATACCTACGGCCACCATGTTGGGGATTCTGTTCTGGTAGAAATTGCATTTATTCTGAAGAATAACTTGCGAAAGACAGATGTAGTGGGACGTTGGGGCGGAGAGGAGTTTATTGTGATTTGTCCTGAGACTCAACTAACTAACGCGGCTCACCTGGCTGAGAAGTTGCGAAGTCAGATTGAGTGTCATCAATTTTCAGGCGTTGAAAAGACAATTACTGCTAGTTTTGGTGTTTCTGCATACAGAGTCGATGATACGGTGGAAAGTCTAATCAAAAGAGTCGATAGCGCCCTATACTTTTCTAAGCGTAATAATCGCAATTGTGTGACGGTCAGGGATTAGCAGTTATAACCCATCACTTCCCGCTGAAAATACCCGGTTTAAGTCTAAAATAAATAATAGAATCCTTCAACGGAGTAGAATCGATGTCAGCGTTAGATTGTTTGGTGAGGATAGATCAATCTGGGTCATCCAAACAAAATTATCCCCATAAACGTTAGACTAATAAAACGTCTTTTAAGACTGTGGTTAAGAACTCAGGAAAGATTATGCCGGAATTGAGAGAACAACTCGCAGAAAACTTAGATGAAGCTAGATGGGAATGGTTGATTCCTCATCACGAACGAGAAGTGGTTGTAGTGGTCAACGAAGACCTTGATTTACTCGATGTGGGGGAGGCAATCGCCAACGATAATACATCTTCTGTACAGAGTTGGATCAATGAACAACTCATTTACAAACCTTCTATGGAGCAGGTCAGTGTGTGGAACAATAACCGATCTCAACGGTTCAATGCACTGATTGTAGATCCATTTGTCTTAGTGCAGGAACTCTCAGCTTAAATGCGAAGAATGGGGGAGGATGAGATTGAGCGGTAGAGCGAGTTTATCCTCCCCGAGCTTCTTCATCAAGACTTTAGTCCTCAACCACCTCTAGTCCACACACCTCAGCGACTTGTTGGGCTAAACTTTTGTATCTTCTCAGTGAAGATTGAGGGGTATTAAAATCTAAATTAAATCCTTCGACAACCCGTTCTACGAGTTTCTCACGCCATTGAGCTTCGATTTCATAATCAGAACTCAAACTCCCTTCTGACAACGCCGCCATTAATTTATCTAGCATCTGAAATTGTCCAAGCAAATAGGCCGCTCTTGCAACCTCACAGCCGTCTACATCAAGACCATCGAGTTCTCGTAGTACCCGTCGCCATTCAGTTTCAATCAGTTGAGTAATCACAAATCCTGCTCGTGCATATCGTCTATCGACTAAAACTTGAAATTGATCTGCCGTCATTGCTTCTATTGCTCCTAATGAGAGGTTCTATACAATCCAACTTAATTGAGCTTGATTTTAAAATCAGGGTTTTTCGGTCAATTTTAGCAATTGGGCGAGTTGGACAATAGAAAAGCAATTCTTCACAACGGCAAAACGATCAAGTTAAATCAGACCCAGATGAGTGAGGCGAGTGGCGAGTTTAGTGGGGAGGAGAGAGGAATTGGGTAAAGACTCCCATACCAGCAGAGTCCCCCGCAGATGACAAAAATAGATTTCCAAGACGCTCAAGCCTCGACGACGCATAGAATGAGCATACTGAACATTGGGTGTCGATGATCTGCGAGTACAACACCAGAGACGAATATTGTCCGGGATAGGTTGAGACGGAAAAAGCTGTGAATGGTCGGGTTGCATAATTTAAGTTTTTATTGGTTCTCTACTCCAACATTAATCTCGGGTTGAGAGAGCTAATGCACACCATCACATTACATAGAAGCTATAGTTTGAGCAACTATGAACTCTAATTTTTAATTCCAGTCGCCGCAATACCGCGAATAAATTGCCGTTGACCCAGAAGAAACAAAACAACGACAGGGATTGTCGAAATCACGACGGCTGCCATCATTAAAGACCAATTACTGGTAAATTGTTCTTGAAATTCAGCGAGGGCTAACTGTACAGTTTGGAGTTCAGGCCGAGTGGTAAAAACCAGGGGTTTAAATAGATCGTTCCACTCCCCAATAAAGGTAAACAAAAATAGAGTCACTAATGCAGGTCTAGCGCAGGGAAGAATCACTTGCCACAAAATTTGCCAACGGTTCGCCCCATCAAGAGCCGCCGCTTCCTCCAATTCCACGGGAATAGTTAGGAAATATTGACGGAGGAGAAAAATCCCAAACCCATTAACAGCAGTTGGTAAGATTAAAGCCGCGTAGGTATTGATCAGATGTCCCCACTTAAGAACCAGAAAAATAGGAATTACCAACAACTGAAAGGGTATAATCAGAGACATTAAAACAATCAGTAACACCGCCTGTCGTCCACGAAACTGTAAACGAGCCAGCGCATAACCCGCTAAAGCCGAAGTAAGGATCTGAAATCCAGTTACAGCCAAAGCAACGAGAGTAGAGTTGGCAAAGGCTAACAAAAAATTACCCCGTTCCCATGCCTCTTGGTAGTTCGCCAGAGTGAACTCTCCGGGATTGTTAACAGAGCCGACGCGAGAAAATGAAGTCAGCACCACAATCACGAGCGGTAGGAGTACGATTACTGCTCCTAGCAATAGTAAAGCTAAACTTAAGCTTTTGAGAAATTTTGAGGATTGTATCAATTTTATCATAAGTTTTGTATGAGGAATAAACCAAACAATTAAGTGAAACTTATATAAATGGGAATTTAGATGAATTTATTGACCAATCCTTCCTCAGAGGGGACAAAATTAGCCAAATCTTCGCTTAAATAGGTAAAGTAACTATAGGCTCAGTATTTTCTCCTAAGTAGGAAGGGTAATCGGTCAATCAACATTGAGTGTGATTTCAATCCTCTCCGAAGAGGGTGATCAGATCAACAACAGTCTGATGTTAGCGCCGAATCACTTCCAGACCTGGTGAACGCTGAATCTAAAAAAAAACGTATGTTTGCGTTAGACTAAGCGTTTGAGATCGAATCCGATCTTAAACCATGCCCCAACCCAAAAGCGAACTTGATCCTTCAAGATCTCGCGTTCTGTCAAAATCAATCGTAAACTCATTGAACTCATTTGTGATGAGGAGCTAATAAACTTATGCCACAGCTTGAAGCTATTGCAGAAATCGACTTTAACACCAACACTTACAAAGATGCCTACAGCCGAATTAATGCGATTGTAATCGAGGGGGAACAAGAAGCCCACGATAACTACATCAAGCTGGGTGAAATGTTACCCCATGAAAAAGACGAGTTAGTGCGCCTCTCCAAGATGGAAAAGCGTCATATGAAGGGATTCCAAGCCTGTGGTCGTAATCTAGAAGTGACTCCAGATATGGGCTATGCTCGCCAATTCTTTAGTCAATTGCATCAGAACTTTCAAGATGCAGCCGCAGAAGGAAAAGTGGTCACTTGCTTACTGATTCAATCTTTGATTATCGAAAGCTTTGCGATCGCAGCTTACAATATCTATATTCCCGTTGCTGACCCCTTTGCTCGCAAAATCACAGAAGGGGTGGTTCAAGACGAGTATATGCACCTCAACTTTGGTGAGGAATGGCTCAAGGCTCATTTTGAGGAATCTAAGGCTGAACTCGAAGAAGCCAACAGCCAAAACTTACCCATTGTGTGGAAAATGCTCAATGAAGTTGAGAAGGATGCACACATCCTGGGAATGGAAAAAGATGCTCTCGTTGAAGACTTTATGATTGCTTATGGCGAAGCTCTAAACAACATGGGTTTTACCACTCGGGAAATCATGCGGATGTCTGCTTACGGTCTTAAAGGCGCCTAAATCCTGAACCATAAGGGACGCATCAATCAGTGAACAGTCAACAGTGAATCACCAATTGTCAACGGTGAACAGTCAATAGTGAATGAAAAACTTGATCACTGAGAGCTGATAACACTGAAAAACTGTTCACTGTAAGTTGTAAACAGCCAAAGCGGCTCACCGACATCCAGCCCTCGCTCAAGTTACAATCTAAAATCTATTTAAAGTGTAGTGACGGACTATGTTTGGTTTAATTGGTCATCTGACAAGTTTGGAACACGCCCAGTTGGTTGCTAAAGACTTGGGTTATCCAGAATATGCCGATCAAGGGTTGGATTTTTGGTGCAGTGCGCCTCCCCAAATTGTGGATGAAATTAAGGTGACAAGCGTTACAGGCCAAGTTATCGAAGGCCGTTATGTTGAATCCTGTTTCCTACCCGAAATGTTAGCCAGTCGTCGCATTAAAGCCGCGACACGCAAGATCATTAATGCGATGGCTCATGCTCAAAAACACGGCATTAATATCACCGCCTTGGGTGGATTCTCCTCGATCATTTTTGAGAATTTTAACTTAGAGAAGATTAAGCAAGTCCGCAATATCAAGCTAGAGTTTGAGCGGTTTACAACCGGAAATACCCACACCGCTTACATTATTTGCAGTCAAGTTGAACAAATGGCGCCGAAGTTGGGAATTGATTTATCCAAAGCGACAGTTGCAGTTTGTGGCGCGACAGGAGATATTGGCAGTGCGGTTTGTCGCTGGCTTAACCAACGAACTCAGGTGGGAGAATTGTTATTGATTGCTCGCGATCGCGAACGCTTACAAAACCTGCAAGGCGAACTCGGACGAGGCAAAATCTTAGGGCTAGAAGAAGCACTTCCCCAGGCTGATGTGGTGGTTTGGGTGGCGAGTATGCCCAAAGGGGTAGAGCTCGATCCGACGACCTTAAAGCAACCCTGTTTGCTAATTGATGGGGGTTATCCGAAGAATATGGCGACTAAACTTCAACACCCCGGCGTTCACATCTTAGAAGGCGGTATTGTGGAACATTCTCTCGATATTGACTGGAGAATTATGAAAATTGTCAATATGCAAGTTCCCGCCCGTCAACTGTTTGCCTGTTTTGCAGAGTCGATGTTGCTGGAGTTTGAAAAAATTTACACCAATTTTTCTTGGGGGCGCAATCAAATCACTGTTGACAAAATGGATCTGATCGGTCGAGTCTCGATTAAACACGGATTTAAACCCTTACTGCTTTCCCTTTAAAGACAGTAACCCGTATTGTAAGGGCGGGTTCCACCGAGATGTATATTGATCGCCAATCTGTATCAACCCCTCACCGTCACCCGTGGGAAAGGCTGTTAATGTGTTGAGTGGGTTCAGATCGGTTGTTGCTAAAAACACATACATTTTCGCGGAACCCGCCCCTACAAAATAACGATCAGGGCGGGCTTATTAATGTTGTTTGTCGGAGATCTAAATGTAGGCTGAATTTGCCCTTACTGTCTCAGTTTCTCAGACCACACTCGTGTCGGTAATCCCCAAATATAGATAAACCCTTCAGCCGCTTTGTGATCGAAGACATCTTCTGATCCATAAGTTGCCAAATCCATGCTATAGAGGGAATTTGCAGATTGACGCCCAACCATGATTGCATTGCCTTTAAACAATTTCACCCGCACGATTCCAGTCACTCTTTCTTGCGTCTGCTGAACAAAGGCATCGAGCGCTCCTTTCAACGGGCTAAACCACAAACCATTGTAAACAAGCTGGCTATAGGTTTCTTCAATTCCCCGCTTATAGCGCGTCACATCTGCCGTTAAGGTTAAACTTTCTAGATCCCGATGAGCATGAATTAACACCGTCATCGCCGGACATTCATAAATCTCGCGAGACTTAATCCCGACTAAACGGTTTTCAATCATGTCAATTCGTCCAACGCCATGATTACCTGACATTTCATTCAGCTTGGTAATCAAAGCGACTCCGCCCAGAAATTCTCCGTTTAAACTGACGGGAATCCCTTTTTCAAAGCCAATTTCTACATATTCTGGCTCGTTGGGTGTGTCTTCAATGGCTTTGGTGAGGCGATAGACATCTTTGGGGGCTTCTACCCAAGGATCTTCAAGTGGCCCGGCTTCGATTGCCATTCCCAACAAATTGCGATCTAAGCTATAGGGAGAGGACTTTTTCACCGGAGACTGAATTCCGCATTTTTCCCCATAAGCAATGGTTTCTTCCCGACTCATTCCCCATTCCCGGGCGGGAGCGAGAATTTTGAGTTTCGGGTTGAGTGCGGTAATTGAAACATCAAAGCGCACCTGATCATTTCCCTTTCCGGTACACCCGTGAGCAATCGCATCCGCCCCATATTTTTCGGCAGCTTCGACTAAAATTTGAGCAATCAGTGGACGAGCCAAAGCCGTTGAGAGGGGATAGCGATTTTCATAAAACGCATTGGCTTGAATGGCGGGAAAGGCGAACTCGTTGACAAATCTCTCCCGCACATCAATTACAAGAGATTCCTCGGCACCCGAATCAAGTGCTTTTTGCTTAATCGGTTCGAGTTCATCTCCCTGTCCTAAGTCAGCGGCTAGCGTGATGACTCCTTCGACTCCAAACTCATTTTTTAAATAGGGAATACAGACAGAGGTATCGACTCCACCGGAATAGGCTAATACAGCTTTCGTAGCGCGACCCATGAGTTGTTTACTCCTAACACAAGTTAAACTTTCATTATTCACCCATTTTTGGCGAGTGGTTGTCAGAGATGATGCAGATTTTTTAATCTCTGGTTTGTCGAGACAAAAATCAAAGGTTAAGCTACGGTGATTATCGTCTCGATTTAGACAAACAAATGAATGTCTAAATATACAATCGCTAGATAGGCAACTAACCAAATTATTAAGCTTAATTTAATCATCCGATCTTTCAGCACAATCCGATCCGGTTCTTCTCCAATCGCCAGAACTGTCACCATCCATTTATAGTGCATGACGGCATAGTAAACTATCGGCACCGTGATCACCAGTGAGGGATTTTTATCTGAGGCAATGGTAAACAACGCATAACACATAATCGTCATGGTTGCGGTGCTATTGAGTAAAGAATCTAGGAAAGGAAGGGTATATTGTTCTAAAACAGGACGTTGTTTATTGGCTTGACCGCGTTGATAAAAGAGTTGGAGATAATGTCGATTAATAAGCGGGGTTTGATGGGGTTGAAATTCTGATTCTAAATTTGATGTTGATTCAGAATTAATATTTTGATTGAGAAGGGCTAACAGTTCGGCTCGGCGTTTGGCAAATCCTAAAAATAGAGTTAGAAAAAACGTACAGAGGGTAATCCAAGCCGTAGGAATATCGCCTAAAGCATAAATTCCAGCTAAGAGTCGCAAGACAAAACCAAAGGCAATACAACTCACATCAAATAGAGGTTGATTTTTAAGATGGAGAGAATAAAAGATATTATTGATAGCATAAAGTAATACACAGGTTAAAGTTGCCCATCCTAAATGAGAGGCTCCCACAATTGAAAATGTTGCTAAAAATAACCCAATACAAAAAGCAGTTTTAATCCTAATTTTACCACTCGCAATTGGGCGAAATCGTTTTTTCGGATGTCGGCGATCTCGTTCTACATCTTGAATATCATTAAAGATATAAACGGCTGAGGCCATTGCCGAAAATAAAACAACGGTTAACCCACTCAAAATGATAGACTGAGGTTCTAATAATCGTTCCCCAAAAATCACCCCCGCTAGACAGAAAAGGTTTTTTGTCCATTGATGAGGACGCAATAATTTAATGATCTCTAAACCTTGACTTTGTTGAGACTCTAGAGAAGAATCACCCTCTTGAATCTCATTGGATTTTGCAGATAAAGAGATTTTTTCTGAATAAGTCTCTTTCATTTTCCAGTCCTCACTCACACCACTGACATTTCGTTAAGAGAGAATCATAATCCTGGTATTTCTTAACGTGACATGATTATAATCCCTGCGAGGATCATTCCTAACCCTATCCATTGATTAATTTCCAATCGTTCCCCAAAGAACCAAACCCCCGCCAGCACAATTAAACCAAATCCAATTGAAGCAAAAACGGGATAAGCGACAGAAACGGGCAATTTTTCTAAGGCTTTGGCGTATAAAATCACGTTAATACCATAAACCCCTAATCCAGCAAGAAACCAAGGAGACAACAGTAAGCCGAGAAGACTAGAATCTGTGGCAACTAAACGGGATTTTTTCAGGAGTAAACTCCCCATCGAGTTATTGATCGCAGCGATCAAAACAAAAGCCCAACCACTGAGATTTAAGTTCATATCATTGCCTCATTTTTAATTAGGTTAGCACTCTTTTTAGTTTTGGTTTAATGAAGTCAAATATCCGATAGAAACAACAGTAAAAAGATTAAATCTAGTGAAATTTGATGTCAACCTTAACCCCTTCAGGTGATTCTGACCCTAAAATTAACCTGATAAAAACAGTGAAAAACTGCTGTTAGCCAGAGACTAGCAGCTAGTAAGACTTTAATGACAATTCTCTAACTGGTTATTGGGTTTGAGAAAGGATTCTGAAACATCTCTATTGTTTTATTCAGAAAAGACAAAAGAGAATCAGTAGATCTCAAGTTAAAAAAAAAGTTTCCCCGTAAATTTTCTTCCCAAGTGACTGTTCTTTGTTGATAGTCTTCGCGATCTGAAGGATAAATCGGTGGAACCCGAACATGAAGCGATCGCGCTAACAGTAACCAACGCTGATTATTGGTAATATAACCAATTTCAACCAGATAATCGCGATCACTCATCGGTACAGAAATATGCCATTCACGCGCCAGTTCATCACACTCATAAAACTCAACACTATAAGGATCTTGAGTATCGAGATCAATCTCTGTCACATCACACACCCGTAAGGCGAGTTGTTTTCCTCCTTGTTGGCGTAACTTTTCTCGATCTTCATTGGGAATATCCCAATACACATAAATAAAGTTGGGATCAATTGGTAAAAGAACAATTTTTGTTTCACCATAACCTTCTGGTAACTTAGGCAACCCTTCATCGACTACTGCCAATTGTTCAGTTGTCTCTGACTGTCCGAGATTAAATTTAGTTGCCGCAATATTAGACTGAGTTTCATCCTCTGAAAGCGTTTCTGCCGCCGAGGTTGAGGCTTTTTTTGCTGGTTCTTCTACTAACTGAGGACTTTCTATGGAAAATATTTCCACCTTCTGAACCGACTTCGGTTGTTCTAGTTTTGGAGAACTTATATTCGGTTTTCTTGTCGTTTTAACTGTTTCTGTTGAGGGAATATTTTGATCTAATTCTTGATGTTTAACTGATGTAGATGGGGGTTCGATCACAGCAGTTTCTTCTGTTGAAATCACGTCTAAACCCGATTGAGTTTGCGGTTGTTCAACATCCGTAATTGTCTCTGTTTCTTCTGGGTGATCTTCTAGAGAAGGTTCAATTTGATCAGTCGGTTCAGCCGTTTCTTCTTCCGGTTGATCAACGGGTTCATCCTCAGCTTCATCAGTTGTTTCTGGGGGGGTTTCTGGCCAAGGAAAATCCCAGGGAAAGTGAATATAAGTGGAACGAACTAACTTTAACCAACGACCTTCTTCTGTCACGTAGCCGATTTCTGCAATATAATCCCGTTGTTTCATCGGCACATGGATATATAACTCTTTAGCCGACTCCTCACATTCATACTCTTGTAAGCTGTGAGGCTTTTGAACATCCATGTCGATAAAGGTCACATCGTAGAAACGCAGTGCAAACTGTTGTCCTCCCTGTTGACGGATTTGCTGTCTATCTTCGTCGAGGATATTCCAATAAGCATAGAGGTTCTCAGGATCATGAAGTTCGAGAACAATCCAGCTTTCGTGATCACTGAGAGAGGATTCTTCCTCTGAAGCCTCTACTGAAGCCTCTACAATACTAGAAGCAACTTCGGAATGTTTGGGTTGCTTTGGGGGATTAGAAGCGGTCACTGTCGCTGGCTGAGAGGTCCCTGTCTGTGGTCGAGGAACATCTGTCATTGAACTGATTGTGTCTGTTGTCTGCTTGATGTCTTGGGCGTTGTCTGATTTAGAATCCGAGGCAGAATCTGAACCGTTGTCAATTTCTGGAAAAGCCATTCCTGCTATTGCTCCGCCAACTCGCGTAGAACTATCTGCTGTTGAGTCTAGAGTATCAGAAGTTGCCGCACTGATGTTTTCTATTTCTGGAGTTTCAGTGTGTAAAGACTGATCGACAATGGCTTCACTCGCCTCTACTGGGGCTTCTATCTCGTCTGCTTCTTGGGGTTCGTTGACAGTATCGAGAGATTCTGTACTCACTCTCGACGCCACTCCACCTGTTAAGGCAACATTTCCGGGTTGTGTTAAATTGTCTGTTAAGTTTTCTGTTAAACTTTCTGTGGTTTTTTCTTCTTTTTCTGCAAGATTAGTGATGATTTCTGGAGGTTTAATCTGATCTTCTTCTAACGTCTTTACCAGTTCCGCGATCGCAAAATCAATGGTAAGTTCTTCAGATTCAATATTTTTGAATTGATCGTCTTGTGTTTCGGTTTCTGAGTCTAATTCTGAGTCTAAAATTATAGGTTCTGAGTCTAAGATTATCGATTTGGCTAAGGTTTGAGTAGATTTTACCTGATCAATCTGATTCTTGTCTGATTCTGGAGTGACTGATAGTGTTAAACTAGGTTCGGTTTCTTCAATGTGATTATTTTGTTGTTCTGCTAACGGTTCATTTTCTACTGCTGAAAATATGACTTCTTCTTCCTGAACTTCTGTAAGATTTTTATTTTTTTCTTGAGTTTCATCAAGATGATTGACTTCTAAGACCTCATTCTCAACTTCTGAAACATCCTCTATTTTTTCTTCTGTATCGTGCCAAAGATCTGCTTCTAAGTCGTGATCTTGATAACGTTCTATCACTTGATTATCAAGAACAACAAACGGTTCAGCCCTAATGTTTGCAAGGATTGGTTCTTGGTTCTCTTGGGTTGAAACTTCTTCTAAATTTTCTGGAGTCTCGTTAATCTTCTCGTCTTCTGAGTGATTAAATTGAGAACTTTCTTCTAACGATTTATCCTCGATTTTTGCACTATTCGTCACTTCTAAAATCGAAGGATATGAAACAGAATCAGTCTCAGAAATCGTTTGTGTTGCTGAATGAGTAGTTTCTAACGCTTGATTTTTCGATTGAGAAGTGGTGGATAAAGGTTGATTATTTTTAGTAATCGGTTCAGACTTGGAAGAACGATTTCTCAGCATCCAAACTGAAACCCAACCAAATAGAATTAAGATCGGTATTAATCCCCATAACCCAATCGGTATTTGTGGAACTTCCGAGTTAGTAGGTTGTTGAGTTTGTGGATATTCTTCGATGGGGCGATTAGACTGTTGAGAGATAATTGTCGAGGAAATGTTGATCGGGCGATTCATAACGGGGGAAACAGTCGGACTCATTGCTATTGTATCCGTTAGATGGGTTGTTGAAATTTCCCAATTTGAAGTCGGTTGTCCAATCTCCAAGAAAGCCTGTTTTGTCTCGACTGCTGACACAGGGGTTATGTGAGTCAACCCTAAAAAAGCTTGAGGTCTAAAAACCAGATCTTGATCCGCCAAGTCACTGTATTGATCAAGCGGAAAAGAGTCAGCTAAAGAGTAGAGTCGCGTTTGTGGCATCACGGGAAGATTAAGGTGATCGGGGTTTAGCACTTCCGAAGCGATTGCACTGCTGATTTTACCATCTATTGGTCATAAAGTCTTGTCTTTTAGCGATGATTTAGAAATAATTTTTCGAGACTCTTAACGAAGATACCCCACAGCTATACACCCCGATCTGTTGATCTGGGGTGCGTCTCTTGTTCGTTGTTGCTGTGTGGAAGTTTGTTTTAATATTTTTTTAACAAGTTGAGAACGCTAACTCGATTTAATGTAAGCGATGCCAAAAACAACTTAGTAAAGACCTCAACTTGATCAAGTATTGATTTCTAAGACTTTTCCTCTGGTGCTTCTTCGCTTGCATTCGGGGAAGATTGATACAAACTATCGAGTTGAGTACGAGCATCTTGCATTGAGAAAGAACGCATCACC
>Ga0207419_1000448_pt1 | contig 35963 bp, 26 predicted proteins | sample ElkSloMetagenome_4_FD_184723 | JGI IMG/M metagenome (GOLD analysis project Ga0207419, IMG submission 184723) | Hot spring microbial communities from Elkhorn Slough, Monterey Bay, USA - MD2A (version 2) | ecosystem: Environmental > Aquatic > Marine > Intertidal zone > Estuary: Microbial mat ...
CTCATGTTTCTGGTGAAAAGGTCCAGGTTCCAGGCTTGTTAAGTCAGAAAAAACGTAGTTTACTTATGTAAATGAGTATTTTTCTGACAAGCATAACGAAGAAATGCGCAGAAACTATTTATGAAAAACAGGGAGAAATGCCAGGTCGGTTTTTATAGTACCTATGAAGCCCTCATATTTACTATCATTCTGATCGTGATTGTGGTTTTACTTTTTATTCATTAGTGCCTATATTACTATCCTTTTAATATTTTGGGTTCATTGCGCATTTGCTGGGAATATAACTAAAATGTCAAACCTTATTTCTATTGATGCAGGATTTATAGATATTTACTGCTATTTCATGTTTATTAATATCTTTGTTGCTAAGGAAAAGTATCCAACGTTATTACAAACTTAATCATCTATGAAAGTAATGAATGCCCGCAATGTAAAATATTTTTTAAGGTTTGTTTTATTATCAAACTTTTTAGCAATTCTTAGTTTAAACGCAGTTAATGCAACTAATTATTACATTGCCAATAATGGGGATGATAAAAAGAATGGTGAAACCCCGGATCAAGCATGGAAAACCATTGCAAAAATAAACTCTATAGAATTAAAGCCAGGGGACAGTATCCTTTTTAAATCTAACGAAATTTTTTCTGGTGAGCTATTAATTAAATATTCAGGAACATCTGAAGCCCCAATTGTTATTTCAAGTTATGGGCAGGGTGGAAATCCAGTACTATCCGGAGCAATTTATGCAAGCGGTTGGTCTGCACACGGTGGGAACATATATTCAGCATCAATAGAACAGTATGTGTATTCAGTTTTTAAAAACAACAAAAGATTACCCTTAGCACGCTGGCCAAACAGGGGATACCATAAAATTGATGCAGGTGATAAATTATCATTGACCGATAACCTATTTGCATTGGTTAATTTCAATTTATCCGGGGCATCCGCCCGCATAAAGGCAGTTGACTGGCAATCTGAAACCATGTACATAAACCAACATCAGAATGACCAGGTGTTTTTTGGAGAAAAGATGATTTATTCTTGCAAAAAAGATTATGGATACTTTCTGGATAATAAATATGAGTTCCTAGACACAATAAATGAGTGGTATTTTGACAAGGAAAAGGGGCAGCTATTCCTTTATTCAAAATCTAGTCCAACCAATATTCTTGCTTCTGTTTTGGAGTCCGGAATAACTATTGAAACAGATGTTGAACATGTAACAATAACTGGACTTTCTCTCGAAAAATTCAATAAAGCAGGCATATTCGGACAGGCTTTTTCAAAACATATTACAATCGAAAACTGCAACTTTCAAAACACATTAATATATGGTGCATACATTGATAAAGGAACCCAAAATTATAAAATAATAAACTGCAAATTCTATGATATACCAGGCAGGGGAATATCAACCCTTGAATCGAGCAATCTTTTAATTGAGGGTAACAAACTTGAGCGGATTGGTTTATGGCCGGGATATGGTTTTAATGGTGTAAATAATGCTGTAGCAATAGCCATATTAAAATCTGAAACAATCTATTTTATTTCTGATCAAACCATCCGTTTTTTGTCTGATGCAAATGCCGGGGAAACTGTGCTAACAGTTGCTAAAAAATTGAAAGGATTGCCATTTTCCGGTAATCGCTTCATGGAACTTGAACTGGAAAAGCAGATGCCGAATGAAAAGGAATGGATAAAAAAAATTGTTGCGCGTGTTGGTGAAGAACTTTCATCTGAGCAATTAGAGTCTAAGAACAATATTATAAGGGAAAATTACATCGATAGTATCGGATATATCGGAATAAGGCTTGATGGTTCGCATAGCATAGCTGAACGCAACATTGTGAAAAACACAATTTTGCACATGAATGACGGTGGTGCCATCTATTGCTGGGCCCAACATTTCGATTATACACATAATAATGTCTTTCGAAAAAACATAGTCATCAATCCGGTTGGCAGTGCCGAAGCAACACCTAATAACAGGCTTTTTGGCATCGGTATTTATGTAGATAACCGTTGTAGAAACATAACCATTGAAGACAATATTGTACTTGAGGCTAAAGCAGGAATTTTAATTAATGACAATTCTTTTGGACATACAATTATAAATAATACCACTTACAATAATCTTTACGGGATGATGTTTTCTGAGTATTACCGACCAGGCACTTTGAAAGGTTGTAAAACAGAGCATAATATTTTCTTTAGCAAAGAAAGGCATCAACGTTGTGTTTTTGTGGAGTCACGGCTTTCAGAACATTTTAATCCTTCTACTTTTGACCATAACTTTTATGGAAGCCCCTATTACACCTATCCAATCCTTGAATTAACCTACAAGGATCAGGTAAGAAGATACCATGAATTTACCCTGGAAAGTTGGCAAAGAAAAAAAGGATTTGATGATAGTTCTCGATACATTGCCCCGGAAGACCCTGAAGCTAAAGGAAATGAATCTTTTATATTAATAAATGACACTGGAAAAGAAAAGGAATTTACCTTACAGGGAGACAGAAAACTATTCGATATAAATGGCAACCAATTAAATAAAAAAGTAAACCTAAAACCTTTTACTTCGCTCATTGTAATTATCGATTGATAGATCAACCGGCGAAGTCCCTGTAAAGGGGATTTCGCCACAAACTGCCTTTACAAATGCCTGCATCGAATCATCAACGAATGAATAAGCATTAACATATGTTTTGGCCGCTTCAAAATGCTCATTCAGATGATACGGGTTTCCAAAGGATACAACAACTGTTTTTTCACGGCCATGACATAATCCGCCCCATAAACTAAAAAATTCAGGAGACATGAAATTCATGGCTCCAAATGGTCGTTGCGGAAAACGTGAAAGCGCGAGGATAATTAAATGATTTCCTTCTGTATAGGTATCACGCCATCCATTGCTCTCATAATCAATATTTCTTTGAAGCTTGGCAGAATAACCAAGCTCTTCAAAACCACGCCGCATAATTTCCATCTTTTCGTAATGCAAATCATTGGGTGCAACACCAATAATTAAAATCGATTTAATTTTTGCGGGATTTATGGGCAATAATTCTTTTTTATTCCGAACCAAAGTCAAACTTTTCTCAGCTACTTTCCGCGACGTAGTTTCAATGAATATCTTTTTATCTTTATTAAAGGGAGTGTATTTATGTTCTGACTTTAATACCCCTGTTTTGTTCTTTAAATCAAGTATCCGGGCAACTGAAGTGTCTAACTGCTCAATGGAGACTTCGCCCGATGTTACCGCAACTTCCATGGCATCAAAATAGTTCAGTGATGGCCATAACACAACATCGGTACCTGCTTTAAAACAAGCTACTTCCGCCATGATTAAATCATTAATATGTTTCTTAAAACCTCCCATCACTAAAGCATCTGACACAAGCACACCTTCAAAGTTTAACTCATCTCTAAGCAAATGAGTACTGATTTCTTTGGATAAAGTGGCTGGCGGATAGCGATCGTCTATTTTTTCTGACTGAATGGCCGGTAAAGCAATATGTCCGGTCATTACTGAACTGGCGCCGGCATTAAAAGCATCTTTAAATACTTTACCAAATGATTGATCCCACGAATCTTTCGGTAAACTGTTATAACTGGTTACCGCGTGTTGTTCCCTAAAGTCCATACCATCGCCGGGAAAATGTTTCACACAGCAAGCGACACCTTGATCTTCAATACCCTTTACAATTTTTGTTAGTAACCGACTGACAAGATGCGGATCATCAGCCAATGCCCTGACGTTAACACTTGGTGAAAAAGGGTTAATACTGAGATCGGCTACCGGATTCAGCAACCAGTTGACACCCAGGGCATGTGCACCATATGCTAACGATTTGCCGTAATCATAAGCCAAAATTTCTGATTGGGTAGCTCCCAGCGCCATCAGGTGGGGTAGCATGGGCAATTCAGGCAATAAAAATCCTGGACCGTTTTCCATATCCTCAACAATGAGTAAAGGGTATTTTGAAGCATCCTGGTATTCATGATTAGCCGCAATAAACCAGTCCATTGCATATTTCTTATCGGGGTTGAGCCATGCCTGTGCGCCAATATACAATCCCCCAACCGGATATTCTTCAAAAAAATTACTTAACGAACCATAATTCTCTTTAATCTCATCCATATTGGCCAGTATATTCACCGTCTGTCCAATTTTCTCACGTATGGTCATCCGCGAAAGCATGGTTGCATATTTCTTTTTTAAATCATACATATCAAAAGAATAATTATTATATATCCCATTCAACCAGTTTATTTCAAATAAAATGACGCATCTTTTAAATCCTGATCACGACTTGAATTACCAATTTTTACAATAAACTCACCCGGTTCGGTTATTAAGTTTAAGTTTTCGTTTCTGAAGCTCAGCATTTCAGGGGTAATAGTAAATATAACTTCTTTACTTTCATCAGGTGCTAAAAAGACTTTTTCAAATCCTCTAAGCTGCTTCATAGGGGTTGCAAGTGAGCTTACCACATCATTTAAATATAGCTGAACCACTTCGGATGCAAATGTGTTGCCTTTATTGGTAATAATTACCGATGCGTCAAGCAGTTCTCCCTCGTTAATAGTATCCGTACTTAGCCGGATATCAGATATTTCAAATTCCGCGTAACTCAATCCAAATCCAAATGGATAAATGGCACCACCAGGATTGGTTTCATAGGCATAATCACGCATATATGCAGTTGGTCGCTTGTTATAAAAAACAGGCAAATGCCCCTCGGAGATGGGTATACTGACAGTTAACTTGCCTCCAGGTGAATAATCCCCAAAAATAACCTCTGCCAAAGCGTTACCGCTCTCCTGGCCCAAATTCCAACACTGAAAAACTGCATCTGACTGTTCATATATGGATGGTGTTGCATACAATTTTCCCCCAAAAATGCATAATACAACAGGGATATTCAACGCGGTGATTTGTTCAATTAACTCCTCTTGCATACCCATCAATTGATTGTTACTACGGTCTCTTCCTTCTCGATCGGTTTCTTTATTAGCGCCTACAACCAGAATAGCAACATCTGATCTTTTGGCCAATGCAACGGCTTCAGTAATTAACTGTTCATCCTCGGCAAATATTTTTGCATTTTGTGCATCCGGGCTAACTAAATTACAGCCCTTGGCATAATTTACGAATCCATTTTGTCCCATTCGCTCTCTTATACCTTCCAATACCGTGACATAATATTTGGGGCGCTCCGTGCTGTAGTCACCTAACAGCACAGCATCAGCATTGGGGCCAATTACTGCAACTGACTGATATTTATCAGTGTTTAAAGGAAGTAGTTTCTGCTCATTCTTCAGCATAATGATAGATTGACGTGCTGCTTCTTTTGCCAATTTATCACTCTGTTTATTATTGGTTACTCCCTTTGCTTGCGCTATATTTACATAGGGATTTTCAAACAGACCGAGCTCAAATTTTAACCGGAGGATTGGCTTGATTCGTTCATCGATAAGCGATTCGGAGACGATCCCGGCTTTCACAAGATCAACCAATGCCGGATAACACGAGCTTTCTACCAATTCCACATTTACACCGGCCTCAAGGGCCATTTTGGCTGCTTCAGTAGAATCGTGTGCAACAAAATGCCTGTAAAACTCCCATTGCCATCCCTTGGCTAAAAGCTCCACGGCAAAATAATCTGATACCACTATCCCGTCAAAACCCCAGTTATCGCGTAATACATCATTCAATAAATAGTGATTGACATGCGTGGGCATACCATCATATTCACCATAAGAAGCCATAACGGAAAGAGCTCCGGCTCTTTTCACACCTTGTTCAAAGGGATATAAATAAACATCGTGCAACTCACGCTCTCCACATTTAACGGGAGCAATATTAAGTCCTCCTTGTGTGGTTCCGTGTCCGGGGAAATGTTTTAAGGTAGCAATCACATGATCCTGGCGATCAATATCCTGGTTTTCTCCCTGAAAACTTTCAACAACCTGCACCGTAATCTCACCATTTAGCCATTGGTCTTCACCAAATGATTCGGAGTACCGTCCCCAACGTGGATCCCTTACCACATCAGAAACCGGAGTGAGCAACTGGGTTACACCCCTAGAGCGTGCCTCGTGCGCAATGACACTATACACCGAATCAAGCAATTCCATGTTGAATGTACTTGCAAGTGCACAAGCTTGTGGAAAACTGGTGGCATCGAAGTTTACATAGCCATGTAAACCTTCACCATGAATGATTGCCGGAATACCCAACCGTGTATTCTCAATCAAATATCTTTGAAGCTTATTAATAATCAACACCGATGTATCAATGCCACAATGGAAATAGTCTCTCATTTGCCCTATTCCATTGGAAAGCAAAGAATCCCGCTTCAAGGTATCAAACTTGGCATTCCTATTCACCATAATTTCCAAATTCGAACTAAGTGTTTGGGCTACTTTCTCCTCGATAGTCATCCGCGATATCAAGTCATCCACTCGTTTTTCAATGTGCAAATTTTTATTCTTGTAGGGCATATGGTCTGATGACGATTGGCAATCTGAATTGAATAAATTTACAGCCAACAGCAGAATAATAATAAAAGTCTTTATGATTTCCATTTTATTTTTTCTATTTTCGTTTCAAAATTTTAAATGCAAATAAAGTTATAATAATCGTATTATGTTAGCACTAAATAATCAAAAAATATAATATTTTACTCATATACTGAATAAATAATTTATGAAAGTATATTCTGAAAAAGCAGTATTTTCTTAATAAAATAAATCAAGATCAATATAAAATGAACCAATAGTGATAATTTTTCACTCCACAGAGTGCTTTCTTTGCATTTTATTCACAAACTCTACAATATAAAAAAATGAAAAATTTTATTGCCCGTGAGGTCGCTGCTTTTGATGTATTTAATGCAGACGCAAAAAAACTAATTATCATTAACCTGGTGTATGCGCTGGCATTTCCGTTTATTATTATATTCGGATCAGCATTTGTTTTGCGTATTACGGATGGAAATAACAGTATGACCATCATTTACAACTGGGGTTTTTTTATTGGCCTCACCATCGGATACCTGATCAATGGTAAGATATTGAAAAAAAGGTTTGATGTAAGAAAAATATTTGCCTTTGGTATGCTGTTGACTGTGATTCCATTAAGTATTTTAATGTTTGTGGCCAAAGACGTTGGTTATTATGTAATTATTTATGGGTTGTTTGTTGGAGCTGGCAACGGGATATTTTGGTCTTGCCGAAACTTGATTACACTACAAACCACCAATGATGAAAACCGTAATTTTTTTGCCAGTCTTGAACAATTTATTATTATCTTTTGCAATGCTTTAATACCTCTTCTATTTGGGGTATTTATACTAGGAAAAGATGCACCAATGGATTTTAAGATGGAGGCTTATAAATACACATCGTTTGTGGTAGTACTAATCACGATATTTGCAGCCTACTTAATCCTTAAAAGCAACTTTAAAACCCCACAAATCAAAAAATTTATGTTTTGGAAATTTGGCAATATATGGAACATCCAAAGGTTATTGACATTTTCAGTGGGTATGGTTGAAGCAGGTTTTATGGTATTAATGACTTTGTTGATTTTAAATGTCGCGGGCGATGAATCTGTTTTAGGTAAAATTGAATTCTTTACCGCTATTATTTCGGTTATTTCAATATATATTGTTGGTAGAATTGCAAAACCTGAACATCGAGGCAAAATTATGTTTGCTGGTGCAATCAGTTTGATCATTGGTGGCACAACGCTAGCGTTAACGATTGAAAACCAAAACATGATATTCAATTTCCTAACCATCTCCTTTTTAGGGGTTGTAATAATGAAAATTGGTCAGGTAATTGCCGATCCAATGGTGCACAGCTCATTCAGGGCCACTTTTTTAACAAGTGTTGAAAAATCGTCGATTGAAGAAAAAAGAGACAGCTACGCGTTTATTATGGACAATGAATACTTCATGAATGGTGGACGCATTTTTGGCGGCGTACTATTTATCGTGCTCAAAATTATTTTTACAGAGCACGGAACCATTGGCTCTTTTAAAGATTTGGCTTCGGCCATCAACACATCAGGTGGTGAAGGCGACATAGGGGCATTAAAGTATACATTTATTATATTAGCGCTCATTCAACTTATCTCGGCATTTCTTGTAAGAAAACTTGCCTTGGCAGGCAAAACAAATATCAAAAAAGATTCGGCTGAGCCAGAAACTGAAACAATTTTATAATCCAATCCGAAAAAAAAACTAAAATGGATAGAAACAACCCAAATAGCTATTATGATTTTGATGATAATAACAAAGAAGTAATCATTAAACGTTATGATACGCCCACTCCGTGGATGAACTATTTATCCAATGGTACGATGCATACCATGTTATCACAGGCAGGTGGCGGAGTTGCATTTTATAAATCACCGCAGATTTGGCGAATAAACAGATATCGTTTTTATCATTTACCTACTGACAGATCCGGTTTTTATATCTATTTAAAAGATAAATCAACAAACACCTATTGGTGCCCGACAAACGAACCCGCGATAGCAAAGCCAGACAAATGGCAAGCATCGCACGGGCTTGGTTATACCAGGTTTGAAGCTGAAAAAGACGGGCTAAAGGCAATATTAACTTTTTTTATTGGAAAAGAAGAAAATGCTCTGATTTGGAATTTAAAATTATCAAATATTTCAAAGCAGAAAAAAACAATTGATGTTTATTCATTTGTAGAGTTTGGCATGATGGAGTATTTAAGAGAGATTTCATGGGTATGCTATATGAAACATCAAATGAGTGTTGATTTTGCCAAAGACATCGATTCTCTCATTTTTAGATATGATGTTGAAACCCAGCCCAAACCAGATGAAACACCACTGGTATATTTTTCTGCTGACAAAAAAATAAAGGCCTTTGACGGTGACCGCGATGAATTCATTGGCACATACCGTTCTGAAACAAATCCATATGCTATTGAAAATGAAGGGTGTTCAAATTCAACGCTTTTTGGTGGCGACCCATGCGGCGCACTCGAGTTTGAGGTGAACTTAGAACCAGGTTCCTCTGAAGAAATAAATATATTTCTCGGCACGGGAATGAACCCGGAAAGCATAAACAAAAGCCTTACCTATTTAAGAAAAAAGGGAAATATTGAACAATCATTGCAACATGTTAAAGAAAATTGGGGCAATTACTTATCTGCATTTCAGTGTGAAATTCCTGATAAAAATGCCGAACGAGAAATAAATGTCTGGAATCCTTATCAGGCGCAGCGAAACTTCCTTTTCTCAAGAAACATATCATTCTACGCCACAGGAACCTTCAGGGGGGTTGGATTTAGGGACACTGCTCAAGACATTCTTTCACAGACCCCTATGGATGTTGAAGCCTCAAAAGATAAAATGAGGCTACTCTTAAGCCAGCAATATGCTGACGGACATACCAACCATTACTTCTTTCCATATGAAGGATGGGAGCCCGTACACCGCAAGCACAGCGACAATCATATTTGGCCAATCATGGGGGTTTGGAACATAGTTGCAGAAGAAGGAAGCACAGATTTCCTAAATGAAATTGTACCTTTTTATGATGAAGGTGAAGCCACGGTTTATGAACACTTAAAAAAATCTATTAGTTTCACATTGCAGAACATTGGTGCTGAGGGACTTCCACTTATGCTTCACTCAGACTGGAACGACCAAATGTTTAAAGTTTGTCGTGAAGGCAAAGGTCAAAGTTTCTGGACTTCTATGCAATTAGGCGTAGCGTTGCCCCAACTTATAGAATTGGCACAAGCTATTGATAAAAATGAAGACATCTCAATATATAAGGACCTTTATGACAAGCAATCGGAGCTGATCAACACGATTGGATGGGACGGTAAATGGTTTAGACGTGCCATAATGGATAATGGATTATATCTGGGCACAGAAGAAAACTATGAAGCAAAAATATGGCTAAATGCACAATCATGGGCAGTCCTTTCAGGGTATGTCAATACTGAACGTGCAACCCTGGCAATGGATACCGTAAAAGAAAAGCTTGACACGGAACTCGGCATAAAGCTCATTGACCCTTCCATTACTACATTCCCTGATCCTAAAGACCCGCTTACAAATTACAACAAAGGAACCGGTGAAAATGCAGCCATATTCTGCCATGCAAACACCTGGGCAGTTATTGCAGAATGCATGCTGGGCCGCGGTGACATTGCCTGGAAATATTACCAGCAATTAATACCCAAGGTAGCGCTTGAAAAAGCAGGACCATGGAGATACAAGGCCGAACCTTATGTTTATTGCTCAAATCTCTTCGGTCCAGAATCCGATAAGTTTGGCTTAGCCAATGTTTCATGGCTCTCGGGTACTGCAGCATGGATGTATGTTACAGCTACACAGTATATCCTGGGTGTACGTCCACAACTAAACGGTTTATTGATTGACCCATGCCTCCCCTCAAAATGGACCGAGGCAAAAGTTACACGGATATTCAGGGGTAGTGAATTCAATATACTCATTAATAAAGAAAAAGGGGTGCAAAAAGGAGTGAAAGAATTAATCGTGAATGGCGAAAAGATGAAATCAAACTTTATCCCTGCCAACAGTATAAAGACAAAAACTGTTGAGGTAATCGTAAACATGTAAACTATTGAAAATAATCATATGAAAAGATTTGGTCAAATTATTGGTGTCAAACCCGAGTATTTTGATAAATACAAAGATTATCACGCTGCTGTATGGCCTGAAATTCTTGATAGAATAACTAAGTGCAACATTCGAAATTATTCAATTTTCCATAAGGACAACCTTCTGTTTGCTTATTTTGAATACATAGGTACGGATTTTAAGGCCGACATGGATAAAATGGCCGCTGACCCTAAAACACAGGAATGGTGGGCAATTATGAATCCGATGCAATCACCGGTTGAAAGCAGACAGGAAGGCGAATGGTGGGCAAACATGGACGAAGTCTTTCATTTAGATTGAGTCGCGTTAAGTGTTATTCCTGAAGATTTAGAATAGATTGCATGAATAAATCAAGTGACAGAAACTACGGTTGCCGGTTTATGGCATTTAAATTCGGTGATATCAATGCTATCCGGCTGGAAAATGAGAAAATCAGTTTACTCATTTTGCCAGGCCACGGATGCGACATTGCAGAGATAATATATAAGCCCCACGACCTTTCATTCTTATGGAGAACCGAGAGAGGATTAAACTGCCTTGATCAATCGTCATTAGCCATATCAGACCCGTTTAATCAAACATACCATGGCGGATGGTTTGAGGCCTTTCCAAACGTGGGTTTGGACTGCAAATACAATGGTGTAGATTTTCAACCCTATGATGAGGTGAAATATTTAAAATGGAATTATACTATCTTAGTTGATGAGCCTGAGAAGATTGTAATTCAATTTAGTACACACACGTTAAAAGCCCCCTTCATCATTGAAAAAACCATTACCATTGTCAGTGGCGAGACTGGCTTTATAATGAAAGAGACTATAAAAAATACAGGGGCATACAAACACCCCTACCAATGGGGACACCACCCACTTCTGGGAGCACCTTTTTTATCAGAAAAATGTCAGATTGATTTTGATGGTGCTGATATTGACACCCCTTTTGAATTTGATAATGCCAGGGTAAAGCAAAACACAAAAGGGAAATGGCCAACAATTGAAGGAAAAAACGGGATGGTTGATATCAGAAATTTTCCACCCCCTGGCAGCGATATTAACGATTTATACTGGCTGTCAAAATTATCATCCGCAAGGGTTGCAGTACGTAATATGGAATTAAACATTGGTATCGAATTTACATGGGATAAAACCATGTTTAACCACTGCCTTTTCTGGATAAATGCAAATGGAGACAAGGGCTACCCACATTTTGGTAAGGCATATACACTTTGTGTTATGCCTTCTACTTCCGAAGTACATACCCTTGATGGAGAAGATAAAGCTGGTGTTGCTCGGAATCTTAATCCCGGAGAGTCGATTTCTTCTTGGATTCGGACTACAATAATCCATGAAGATTGATAGAACTACTCACCACTTTTACGAAATCCTTTTGGTGTAGCACCCGTATACTTTTTAAAAATACGACAGAAATAGGACTTTGATTTAAAACCACAACTGCTAATAATTTCTGATAAAGGTTTATCAGTGGTCAGTAACAATAATTTAGCCTTTTCTAATCGCTTACGAATTATATACTCACTTGGAGATAACCCCATAACCCTCCTGAACTTTCGTGAAAAATGATCTTTTGAGGTAAAATTCAATTCAGCAATACCACCAACAGAGAGGTCCTCAGAAAGGTTTTTATGAATATAATTGAGTACTGCCTGAAAATTACCACTTACAATCTCATTCATATCCACTTTTAATACTTTATTTACAAATCTAGAGAAAAGTTGTGCGATAATAGCATTAGTTTCAATAAAATGAGCCAATGAGGCGTAATTTATCGGTTTTATCATCCATGGTTTGGTTTGGTAGATTTTCGGATCATGATGTGGCAAAGCATACCCCGGGTTCAACGAGAGGCACTTTTCTAATATTCGTTGATCATCTGTTTCTGCTTGAATTTTATTCAAAACGCTGAAAAGATGATAAAAATTTACTCCTGAAGTTAGTTCAACGCTAAAGTGAATATAAAAATGCTCCAAATTCTTTTGGAAAAAATACGAGCATGCCGTAAAACTTGGAATCAAATACATATGATCAGGCTCAAGGTATATCTTTTCTCCATTCATAAACAGATGCCCTGTGCCTGATTTAATCAAGTATAGTCGAGAAAACGGGCTCATTATGTTCTGATACTCGGAGTCTTGGTCAAAACTTGAAAATGCAACATTCTTCAACTGAAAGTGTATCGTTTTTCCAATGTTTTCAACGAGCATTGATTCAAATTTAATCATTTATAATCAACATTTTAAACAATCAAAAATATAAATATTTAACTAAAATTAAATTTAAGTTTCATTTTTATAGAAACAAAAATAACGGATATGTTCAATAATCTATCGTATAAATGCTATAATATAAATGGCGAATCAACTATTTTTGATTATAAATGATAAAAAGCTTACAAATACATTGGTGCAAATAATTTCTCACTTTTTTATTCAACAAACCACATCATGAACAATCAAGAACGTGCTTTAGGCGGATTTACTGATAAACGCGGCGAATGGAGACCCGAAAATCCAGTTTCATTCGCGCCTGTTTTTGTCTGGCCTCCAAAGGTGAAGCTTTTTTTTAAATGGTTGGTGAATTATTTATTTACCTGGAATTTATTATATCTTTCATTAGCAATTATAAGCTATTATTGGTTTCAACCACCGCTTGAAACAATGAAAAATTTTCAGGTCTCATGGATTCTTATATTGTTTCTCAGAAATATGTCCCTGGTCTGGATTGTTTATGGTAGCTGGCATTTATTTCTTTATATTTTAAAAAAAAAGGGAAATAAAGGTAAATATAGTCCACGCTGGCAAAGTAATGATGGTTCAACATTTTTATGGAACAACCAGGTTTACGATAATGTATTCTGGGCATGTGCAAGCGCTGTTCCTATATGGACTGCTTATGAAGTTTTAACCTTTTGGTTATATGCTAATGATAAATTGCCTTATTTAAGTTTTAGGGAACAGCCTGTCATTTTCGTTATTACTTTCATGTTAATTCCGTTTTGGCGGGAATTGCATTTTTATCTTATACACCGTCTCATCCATTGGAAACCGCTTTATGATAAAATTCATTACCTGCATCATTACAACATCAATCCCGGGCCATGGTCCGGACTGGCCATGCACCCTGTAGAACATCTATTATATTTTTCGGTACTGCTTATTCATTATGTTGTACCCTCCCACCCTCTACATTTCATTTTTAATTCACAACATACTGCTTTAACACCTGCTCCCGGACATTCGGGATTCGAAGGTAAGCTGGGTAAGTATCTCTCATTTGGCTCTTATTTTCATTATCTGCACCACCGACTTTTTGAATGCAACTATGGTGAATCGACAATTCCCTTAGATAAATGGTTTGGGATTTTTGAAGATGGGTCTAAGACCCAAACTGAAAAACAAGCGTCAGCACTAGCATTTCAGAAACTACAAGTTACCAGAATTGTTGAAGAAACACCCGAAGTGAAATCATTCTATTTGAAAAACTTAACCGAGAAAGAAATAAAAACTCCCCTTGCCGGACAGCATCTAACGATAAGATTCCCTCTTAAAGGTAATAAACTTATGCTGGAAAATCCGGAGCAGGAAGAAAATATCAGGTACGCATTTAGGAACTATACCATCTCAAATAATTTTGAAGATAATGAGTACAGAATTTCAGTTAAAAAAGAAAATAATGGCCTTGTATCAACTACCTTGCACAATGACCTAAAAACGGGCGATATTATAGAAGCTAGAGCTCCAAAAGGGGCGTTCATTTTAAGTGCTGCAAAAAACAAAATAAAAGTTTTTATTGCCGGCGGAATTGGCATTACCCCGATTCTTCCTATACTCAAAACAATTTCGGATAGTAAAGAAGAAATGTATCTCATATTATCTGTCAAAGATAAAATTAATGTAAGCTTTAAAAAGGAAATCAAACAAGTTTGTAAACAAAATCCAAACCTAAAGGTATTTTTCTTTCTCAGTCGTGAAAAGAATTCTACTGAAGATGTATTCTCACAATTAGGAAGAACCTACTTAAAGCGTTTAGATATCAGTATACTAAAAGAAATACTACCGCAAAAAAAACACCTTGAGTGTTATGTTTGCGGCCCCCTGGAAATGAATCAAATGCTTGTTGCGGAGATCATAAAATGGAAAGGCAAGAAAAGTAAAGTTTATACTGAAGACTTTAAAAGTTCGCAAAAAGATAGCATACAAAGAAGTGAAAACAGAGATATCCTGGTTCATTTCAAAAAGTCCCAAAAGTACTTTCAATGGGATAACGATTACCGCAATCTACTGGAATTTGCCGAGTCAAATGGAATTCGAATGGAGGCAGGATGTATGTTTGGTGAATGCGGGGCATGTAGCACAAATATTATTGATGGAGAAGTGAACTACAATTACGATACAGCAACTAAACCAGCTAAGGGTAAATGTCTGCCTTGCTCTTGTTTCCCAAAATCTAACATTATATTGGATGCATAAATACCTCATAAACATATTATTACCCAAATTAAGAGGCTCCAGCTTACGACCAAGACTTTGTAAGTATTTCACTGGACTTCGTTTGTTAAATACAACAAATTCTAAAGCGGGGTTGAACCTGAATAATGCAATTTTTTGCTCCGCTTCAACCGCTCAACTTAGGTATTTAATTTAACTGATGACGTATGAAACAGAACTATTAAGTCTCACAAAAAAATGAATAGCAAGTCATGTTAATGAATACATATCTAAGATTGCTCCCCGATTTGCGGATTGCCCTGGATATATCACACTGGTGCAATATTGCTGAATATTCTCTAAATAATCAAAGCAATGCCGTTGATCGGGTAATTTCAGGAACTGATCAAATCCACGCGCGCGTTGGATTTTCAGAAGGTGCACAGATTCCAGATCTACGTGTTCCTGCATGGCCAGAGACACTAAATATTTATTTAAATTGGCGGAAAAAGGTATTAAATCAAAGCAAGCAAAAAGGCAATACTGAAGTGACCATTATAGCAACATTGGATCCTTTTCCCTACATGACCATGCTACCTTTTACCCTCACATAACTACCCAGTGGGAAGTGAATGTCTGTATGAAAGACTACTCAACCAAACATTTAACAGATTAAACACCAAACAATAAAAATATGACTTCACAAGAAAGAATTTTAGCAGCAATTAACAAACAATCAACAGATCGAATACCAATTGATTTAGGTGCTACACCCAGTTCAGGGATATCGGCTATCGCATACAGTAATTTGGTAAAACATATAGGCATGCCAGAGTTACCGGTTCAAATTTATGACGTTGTTCAGCAACTGGCACAACCTGATATGAAGGTTCTCGATAAATTTGGCGTAGATGTGCTCGACATTGGACGTGAATTTAACGATCATCCGTCTGACTGGATTCCGACAACCCTTGCAAATAATGACCCCGCTTATTATCCCAAATGGTTTAAACCCACAAAGCTCGATGATGGTTCTTTTGTTACTTATGACAATGATGGCAAAACCGTGCTTTCGAAAATGCCTTTAAATTCCACTTTCTTTGACCAAACGTATTTTCCTTATGCTGATGGTTACCCGGCCAATTATGACAACCTTGATACAGAAATGGGACGTATTATGTGGGCACGGGATGTACATAGTCCCTGGGATCATGCTGGCGATGATAATTTTTGGACTACACTGAGAGAAAAGACTCTAAAATTGCGTAAAAAGACAGACAAAGCACTACTTGTTGTGTGCGGATGCAATCTTTTTGAATGGGGAACCTTTTTAAGGAGAATGGACAATTTTCTAATGGACATCATTTGCGATCATTATAATGTTGAAAAGTTGCTTGATGAATTATTAAAAAGGCATCTGGAAACTCTTGATAATGTATGTAAATCAGTTGGTGATATTGTTGATATTATACGTTTTGGAGATGATTTAGGAATGACTTCCGGCCCATTTATGGATGTTGATACTTATCGCACACTGTTCAAACCTCGTCATAAAATGTTATGCGATTTCGTAAAGCAAAACAGTAAAATGCATACCTTTATTCATTCTTGTGGCTCTATTTCAATGCTTATGCCTGATATGATTGAAGCTGGTATTGAAATATTCAACCCGGTGCAAACAAATGCATTTAAAATGGATCCTCAATTTTTAAAAAAAGAGTTTGGCAAAGATTGTACTTTTTGGGGTGGAGGTATTGAAACCGTTGGAACACTGAATATTGGCACTCCGCAACATGTAAAAGATCAGGTAACTGAACGACTGGAGATTTTTTCAGAAGGAGGTGGTTTTGTTTTTAATACAGTGCACAATATTTTATCTGATGTACCGCCAGAGAATATTGTGGCTATGTTTGAAGCCATAAATAATTTTAACCCTAAATCAAATGTTGTTTAAAATGTATGGAAATACAGTTCATTTTTATTTTCAGAATTAAAAAAACGATTTTATCCCTAAACGGTTTTTCATTAAAAATCTTTGAAATGTTTTACATTTTCAGCCATCTGTGAAAGGTTAAATCCTCGCAGGCTAACCTACGATGCCTTTATAAAAGCTGTAAAGAGTTTAAAAACAAATCGTTTACCATGTAAGTAAAAGAAACAATAACGAAATGTGAGTACATGGGTGAGAGATTATTGCTTAGCCAGATCAGCAATTAATCCTAAAAGGTTAAGCGATACAAAAAACGCAGGTTATGGCTTAAGGAAGTGCTGGTAAACTATAATGGAATTAAAAAAGGTGTTATAGCCGAAAAGTTCCAAATGGCAAATGGCATATTTTATCACTACAAGTTCTGAACTTTCATTTGGTGAAATTTTAGATTTATTGTAAGGTTTATCTTTGATTAATACCGCATAAAACCCTATGACACCTAACATTCAAAAACCTCATTGCCAGCAACTTTGCATTGATCATTCTACCCTTTCTGTATTTAATAGCTTATTGCAATAGGTGCTTCAACTTCTGTGATCCCCATGATTTCACATAGGATTCAGGCAACTATCAGGCAATAAATCCTGACAAAGCATCTTAATTTCCTGCGGGGAAACCGCACCTTTTTGTAAAACTGCTTTTTGTTTGATTTTATTCAGAAGCACAGCGACATTATTTTTGGAAAGATGAATGCCGTTGGTTTGCAAAAAATCATTAAGTGCCGCCGAACCACAATGGCGTCCAAAAACAAAATTATTCTCATTGAGCCCCAGTTTGGAGGCGGGAATAATTTGATAAGTGTCGCGATTTTTGAGAATACTCCGGGTATGAATACCGGATTCATGTAGAAGGGCCAGCGAACCTGTGATGGGATTGGATTCCGCTATGGGTCTGTTAGCGGCTCGTGCCACTCGTTGGGCCATTGGAATAAAAATAGTTGCATCCAGTCCTGCATAAAAGTTATCCGAATATTCCAGAGCCATGGCCACCTGCTCAAGCGCTGCATTACCAGCTCTTTCACCTAAACCTCCTACGGTTACGCTCAGATATCTGGCGCCGGCTTTGGCCGCAGCCAATGTATTGGCTGTAGCCATCCCCAAATCATTATGGGCATGAAATTCCAGTTCCAGATCAGGAATTGATTGTTTAATTTTATGTATGAGCCCATAAGTTGAAAATGGATCGAGTTTACCTACCGTATCTGCAATACGCACCCGATAGGCACCACTTTCTCTGGCTATAAAGCAATATTCAAGTAAATAATTTATATCAGCACGTGAGGCATCCTGTGCACCGGCGCAAACGTATTCAAAATAATCGCGTGCATATGAGATGCTGTTTTTAATACTTTTTAAGGCCCAGTTGCGGTCTTTGTTTATGGCAGCAAGTTGGATATCTGAAACCGGGCATGAAATGTTAATACCATTGCTAAAAGTATCGCGGGCCATATCAATATCCTGTTTTAAGGCGCGGCTCCAGCAGGCTGTCTTTAAATTGCGCTTTTCTTTATTTAACAGAATTATATGACTTCTGTCAATATCACTGATGAACGGTGAACCTATCTCGATTTCCTCGATGCCTGATTTTACAAGCATCCGGAATATATCCCGCTTATCATCGAAAGAAAAAACCACTCCGGGCGACTGTTCGCCATCCCGGAGGGTTGTATCTGTTAGCATAACTTTTTTATTTTCATCCATCATTGGGGTAGAAAATTAAGTGTTAATCGGCAATACTATATTTTTCTACAAGTTCTCCTTCTTCCAAACCATCAAGTATCTCATCAATGGCCTCTTCAGTTTCCACCTTGCCATACCAGAAATTGTTAGGATGGACTACCATTACAGGCCCCTGCGCACATACATTCAAACATCCTGTGGTAGAGACTGCTACATCAAGGCCTCGGTCAGCTGCTTCCTCTGAAATGTACTGGATGAAATCCTGGGCACCTTTTTTATTGCATGCTCCTTGCGCATCGCCGGCAACACGGTACGAATTGCAAAGCAAAATGTGATAATCGGGTTTTTTCATTTTATCTTCGTTTTTTGGTTAATTAAAAAAATATGTTGATTTGCGCTCGTTTTATTATCAGGCACATCCCTGTGCATTGCCTGAGCAACCATCGCCGCATTTAAAACTATCCTGTTTGGCAACGGCCTTCAGCGGTTTATTCAGGAATACATGATCCAGTCCTTCATCAATAAGTCCGGTCATTTGCATTACCATAATGCCCTTGCGCTGTAGTACGCCAGTTGGTTTATTTCCGGCACCGCTTACCAGCACAGCGCGGCAATCATCCAGCACAGTGGCAAGTTTCTCCCAGCGCATGTCACCGCCTCCCGCTGGAGGCGCTGTCCTCTGCTCCGAGAGCTTGTAACCATTGCGTGTGTGCTCAAAAATGTAAAACTCGGTAGTGTCGCCCAGGTGACGGTTTACGAGCATACCTTCATGCGTGCCAACGGCAACTTTCTTCCTGTCAGATTTATGCAAGGGTGCTTCTTTTGTCATCTCTTTTAATAAATGTCGTGAGTCAATATCATCTTTTCCTAATAAACCGGCTGCATCGGCCCGGCACCGGGAGCAATGCGTCATTTGATCAATTATGGTAGCAGTGGTAGCTCTTATGGCTTTCATCATTCCGGGTGAGGGGTGCTTTAGCGTTTCAAAAGGTGTTTCTTTGGTAGGGTAAAGCGGCATACAATTCATAATATCGGCACCCAGTGCTTTCACTTTTTTGGCTACTTCGTCAACATGATGTTCATTGATGCCAGGTATAATGATGGTATTAACCTTTACAATGATGCCATGCTTTTTTAGCTCCGGTATACATTTAAGCTGATTTTCCAACAGCAATTCTGCAGCAGCCAATCCCTGGTACATTCTTTTTTTGTAGCGGGCGAAACGGTAAATTTTAGTTGATAATTCAGGATCAATGGCATTAATGGTAAGGGTAACATGCGTTACATCAAGCGCAGCGATGGTTTCAATATAATCATAGAGATTTAAACCATTGGTGGAAAGACAAAATATAAGCTCAGGAAATCTTTGCTTTACCAGCCTTAGGGTGTCTATAACTTTTTCAGGATTGGCAAACGGATCACCGGGGCCGGCGATACCTACAACGGAAATATGCTCCATACGCTCATGCAACTTTTCCAGGTATTCAACAGCTTTTGGCGGTTCCAGCACAGCGCTTGTAACGCCCGGCCTGCTTTCGTTCACACAGTCGAACTTTCGGTTGCAATAGTTGCACTGAATGTTACATTTTGGTGCTACCGGCAGGTGAACCCTGGCATATTTTTCCTTGGCATGAGGATTGAAACACGGATGTTTTTGTGACTTTTCCATAATTATCAGGTTTTTTGTTTACATGTATTTGTATCCTACCGGTGAATTGTCCTGGGTATGCTCAATAATCGCGTTGGTGATTCGGTCAAATAAATCCTGTGCCCCGGTATAGAATAAATGTTGCAGGCGTTGTCCCCCTACCCTGTCATGTATTGGAAAACCGACCCGCACCAGCGGAATCTTCAGAGGCCTTGAAACATGGTACCCCTTGGAGTGGCCAATAACAATATCCGGCTTATATTCGCCGGCAATTTCGGCTATGTCTTCAAAGTCAGCTCCCTCGAGGCAAAGAATTTCTTTCTCAGGATCAGTTTTAACAGCATCAATTTCAGGTTTTAACCGTCGGCTTTCCCCACCGGTAGCGCAAATAACAGTATCAATTCCGATCTCTTCAAGAAAAGCCACGAGACCCACTACGAAATCTTCTTCACCGTAAACGATGGCTTTCTTTCCGAACACATATTTATGTCCATCAACCAGGGCATCAATGAGCCGCCCGCGTTCTTTGGTTAATTCTTCCGGCACTTCAACACCGGCATATTTTTTTAAAATATCAATGAATTGATCAGTGGCTTTTATGCCAACAGGCATTCTCATACGGTGATTCTTCACCGAAAAAGTATCTTCAAGATATTTACCAGCTGAGGGTGCTTTGGCATTTTTGTCCATATTGCCTGTAAGCAGCCCTTGCCCCAATATGGTGCCGAATTCTATTGAAGCAGTTGCTGTGCCCGATGAGGCAATTTCATTCACAGAGACTCCACCGGCAGGAATACGCGTGTACTCCTTCCAGGTGGGGTTGTCTAAAGTCTCTGAGTAATCGGGTATCATCCTGTATGCTAAACCAAAATCATCCATCAGTTTTTTCAGGTTTCGCAGGTCTTGTGTGGAAACAAAACCCGGAAACAGGTTGAGATGATCTTGTGGCATACCCCCTTTAGCGATTGTTTTTACCACGGCATTAACGGTTGTGTGGAAACCGTCTATGTGTGATCCCTGGTAACTTGGCGTAGAGGCATGAACGAGTACCGGTAAATCATTATTTGGGTAACTTTTCTTAAACTCGTGCAGAAGCTGCGGTAAGTCTTCCCCTATGGTTTCACTCAGGCAGGTTGTTGAAATCCCTACCATTTCAGGCTTATACTGGCTAATAACATTGGCCATACCGACTGTAAAATTTTTTCCACCGCCAAAAACAGTAGCTTCTTCAGAAAAGTTTGTTGAAGCAATATCTACGGGTTCCTTGTAATGGCTGATTAAGTAGCGACGTATATAAGTAGAGCAACCCTGCGATCCGTGAATAAGCGGGATACATCCCTTTATTCCTTTATAAACAATGCTCGCACCCAGCGGTGCGCATAATTTACAGGCATTTCTTGTTGAAGCGAAATGCTCCTGTGTTTTTTTAATTGTGCTGGTATCTGGTATTAAATCTTTCATACTATTGCCTGTATAGTTTTTTGATATGGTGTTTTTTTACTGCATTTATATTTGCCGATGCAGTTCGGTTACCGGTTATTAATAAATTGCCATACCGGCGATTGAACAGATGCATAAACCTCTTTCGCAAAATTGAGCATGCCCTCGTAGCCAGCGAGTGCAAGTTTTCGCTCGTGGTTATGGTCGCAGAACCCTAGACCGAGTTTGTAAGCAATAGGCCTTTCTTTCACCCCGCCAATAAAAAGGTCTGAGCCCGTTTCAAAAGCAAAAGAGGCTAATTCATTCGGGCTGGCATCGTCAACAATAATGGTTCCTTCATCAGATAATTCACGCATTAATGCATAATCATCTTTATTGCCTGTTTGGGAACCTACCACTGCTGTAGTCATGCCAATGAGGCGTAAAGCTTTGATCAGTGAAATGGCCTTAAATGCACCACCCACATAAATGATGGCCTTTTTACCCTGTAATTTTTGTTTATAAGGAGCCAATGCAGGAAGCAACTTGGCAATTTCATCGCGTACGAGGGACCTGGATTTTAGCATCATACCTTCATCTTTAAAAAATGAGGCCACATCATACAATGCATCAGACATATCTTCAATGCCAAAATATGATACCCGCATGTATGGTATGCCGTATTTGCGTTCCATTTCTTTGGCCAGTTTTGTCATTGATCCTGAACACTGTACCACGTTCAGTTGTGCCCGGTGTGCATTTCTGATTTTTTCCACCCTGCCATCCCCCGTAAGGGTTGACAATACTTTTACGCCCGACTTTTTATAATACTCCTCCAGCATCCAGAGTTCTCCTGCAAGGTTAAAATCACCAAGAATATTAATAGACCCGGGTATTTTCTCATCCACATCCGAGGTTCCAATGAGTGCCAGCAAGGCATCGCAGGCAGCGGCATAACCATCTTTTTTGGTTCCGCTAAAACCGGGTGCATTCACGGGTATTACATCAATTCCCTTTTCCCTGGTAACCTTTCGGCAAATGGCTTCAATGTCATCGCCAATAACACCCACAATACAGGTAGAATAAACGAAAGCGGCATTGGGTTTGTATTTATCTATAAGTTCACTAAGGGCAGCGTACAATTGCTTTTCGCCCCCAAAAATCACATGTTTTTCTCTTAGGTCAGTGGAAAAACTAAGCCGGTGTATTTCAGGTCCGCTTGATAATGCTCCCCTGATGTCCCAGGTATAAGCTGCACAACCTATGGGGCCATGGATAAGATGTAAGGCATCGGCAATGGGATATAACACAACCCTGGAACCACAAAAAACACATGCCCGCTGACTCACTGAACCTGCAAGGCTTTTCTTTGAGCAACTCAGGTCGTGCCCGTCTACTCCTTTGGTAAGAATTTGTAATTTACGGTCTGCTAATACTTTTTCCATGGCTGTTACTTTAAAGATTTATAAAATCAACGCCCGGTGAGCCGGCAAAACATCACCGGGACGCTGATACACCAAAAACTAACACAAACTACAATCAATCAATCAATGACTTTCATACATTACATTGTAAGCTCATATGTATACTCGGGAGCATCCTCATCCTGCTTATCAAGCAGTGTATTCAATATTTTTTCGGCCAGACGGAGCGCTCCCTGGTAACCTACCACCGGAAAATAACTATGTCCTACACGGTCAAGTATTGGGAAACCGAACCTGATAAAAGGTATACCCTCGTCTCTTGAAATGTATTTGCAATAGGTATTGCCAATAATAAGATCAACAGGTTCATTTTTAATATACTGGTGGAATAGAAACATATCAGCGCTTTCACCGTTTTTCACATTGGCTTCGGGTGCAATCTCCTGTATTCTTTTCACAAAGTATTTACCAGGTGTTCCACTAACAACGTGACGTACATCCATATCCAGGTCTGTAAGGAATTCTGCAAGGGGAATCAACTGATCCGGATCACCTACAATGGCCACTTTCTTTTTGTAAAAATACTGCTGCATATCTGTAATTACATCTACCAGTCGTCCGCGTTCAGCTGTAATGGAATCGGGTACCTGCACAGATGCCTGTCGTGAAAATTCCATCATAAAGCGGTCAGTGGCGCTTAAACCTATGGGGATGTCGACCGTGGTAAAAGGAACTTTGCATTTGTTCTCAAGTTCAATAGCAGCCTCTTCTGAGGCCCATTTACCTAAAGCCAATGTTGATTTGCTGGTTCCTGTGCTTATAAGATCGGTAATGGTTGTGCCTCCTTTGGGATAAAACTCATGCTTACCGGTTTGTGGGGCATCAAGTACATCACTTGTATCGGGAAACATGATTGTTTTAATGCCCAGCAAACCTGCAATACGTTTAATTTCCCGCATATCGGAAGGTTCTACCCAGCCGGGTATCAGGTTCATCTGATCCTTGCGTTTTTCAGCAGATTCTGAGAAATACTTCACCATTCCCTTTACCATATTTGAAAAACCCGTAACGTGCGAGCCCACATAACTCGGGGTACTGGCGCCGAAAACATGCTTGCCTAAGGGTACCTTACCATCATCACGTGACTTCCGGATAATTTGTCCTAGGTCATCCCCAATGGTTTCTGAAAGGCAGGTAGAATGAACTGCAATTACCTCAGGCTCATACACCGTGAAAATAGTGTTGATGGCCTGTAAAAGGTTGGCCTGTCCGCCAAATACTGAAGATCCTTCGGTAAATGAACTGGTGGCGGCCATTACAGGCTCCTTGTAATGACGGGTAAGAGAACTCCTGTGGTATGAGCAGCAACCTTGCGAGCCATGACTGTGTGGAAGGCATCCGTGAATACCTAATGCTGCATACATGGCGCCAATGGGTTGGCAGGTTTTCGCGGGATTAATGGTTAATCCTTTACGTTCTATTATTTTTTTGGGTGTATGTCTGAGTAACATGATATAATCCTCCAAATTTTAATTATTGATAAACTTCGTCTGCAAAGCGGGCAACCAGTTCAGGCTCATTATGCCAGGGTGGTTGAATATAGCTCCAAACTTTACTGTTCACCATCCGGTCAATTTCTCTGTAAAAATTTATGGCACCTTTAAAAGCGGCATAAGGCCCGCCATAATCGTAACTGTGGAGCTGTTTTAAAGGAACGCCCATTTTCTGAATGGAATATTTTTCCTTAATTCCGGCACACACTACGGAAGGCTTATAGAACTCGATAAGTTTTTCAGTTTCATAATGACTGATATCATCAACAACCAAAGACTTTTCGTCCATTTCAGGCATCATACCTTCATAATTCCTCAGGTAGCCCTCTTCATCTTTTTGCTTCATCCACTCTTCAGATTTACGCAGGTTGTATTTTTCCTCATCGGCAGAAACATGAAGTTCCTCTATGTTTCGGCTGTCTGCATCTACTTTTATATTGGGCAACACTTTGCGGCCTTCGTAATCGTCGCGATGGGCAAACTCATAACCAGCGGAAACAATGGTCATGCCCAGTTCACGGAATAATTCCTGATAATGATGTGCCCGGCTACCGCCCACAAACAACATTACTGTTTTTCCTTCTGTGCGTGGTTTAACTTCAGCCAGCACTTTTTTAACCTCAGCCATTTCTCTTTCAATAATGGCTTCTACTTTTTCAGTAAGCTTTTCATCTTCAAAATACTCAGCTGTTTTTCTCAGTGATTTGGCAGTTGCCTCAGCACCAATGAAATTAATTTTGATCCATGGAATACCATATTTTGTCTCCATCATTTCAGCAATATAATTGATGGATCTGTGGCACATTACCAGGTTTAAATCGGCTGTATGGGAATTGGCAAAATGATCAATAGAAGAGTTTCCACTATATGTGGATACCGTAGTAAAACCACATTCTGAAGTTAATCTGTCTATTTCAAAACCATCACCGCCGATGTTATATTCACCAAGCAAGTTTATCAGGTAATCTCCTTTTTGGCGTGTGTCGTCCAAACCAACTACGTGTTTAAAAATGCCATTGTTGGCAATGTGGTGGCCTGCCGACTGGCTTACACCCTTATAACCCTCGCAACTAAAGCCAAATACATTGATTCCGAGTTCCTTCTTCATGTCGCGGGCCACAGCATGCACATCGTCACCTATAAGCCCAACAGGACATGTAGAAAAAATGGCAATAGACTTGGGTTTAAAAAGTTCATAAGCTTCCCGGATGGCTTTGGCAAGTTTTTGCTCGCCACCAAAAACGATATTTGAGTCCTGCATATCTGTGGAGAAGGCATAATTCATAAAGTTTTCACTTTCTTCGGTAGGCGGAGCAGTCTGGTTTCTGCGCGTTAACCAGGCATAAAAGCTACAGCCTATAGGTCCGTGTACAATATTTACAATGTCACGGGTAGGGCCGAGTACCACACCTTTACATCCGGCATAGGTACACCCTCTTTGGGAAATAATACCCGGTATGGTACGCACATTGGATTGTATTACCTGTTCGGTGCCGGGCTCATTAATCACCATAGATTTAGCCCTTTTTTTTGCTACCTTTCCGGGATATTTTTTCAGAATATCATCTTTCAATTCTGAAGGATCGGGAATTAGGGAAGTTTTTTTGTCTTTCATGATTGCTTTTTTTTATTGGATAGCTACTTCACCGGTTTCACCTGTACGAATTCGAATAGCTTCAGTGTTGGATGTTATGAAGATTTTTCCATCGCCTGGCTCACCGGTTTGATTGGATTTAATGATGGTTTGCACAGCCTGCTTAACCATTTTATCGGGTACAGTTATTATTATCACCCTATGCGGGCGTAACCGGGGTTCGGGTCCCATTTGGCTAATAGCCTCAGGGCGGTCTTGCTTTACACCTTCCAGCACTTTGGCGTCCCAAAGGCCTTTTCCCCGGCCCATGGCTTTTTCTGTTGCCATGAATGAGGGGAGGCCTATATCTGAAAGGGCTTTTTTCGTTTCGTTCATCTTATCTATGCGGATGATTGCCATTATGTTCTTCACCAGATCAAAGTTTAAAGGTTATACATATTTTATGAATTTGAAATTGTGAGCAGGTTTATAATTCATTTGTGCCCCGGCTTATAGTATAGGCCTCCTCAACCGGTGATATAAAGATTTTTCCATCACCAAAAGCCCCTTTTTCACCTGTTCGTGCATTTTCAACAATGGTTGTGACAGCAAAATCCTTGTCTTCATCTTTAATTACTATGATGAGCAATTCCTTTGGCAACTCGTCATAATGAATCTCTCCTATTTTAATACCTCTTTGTTTTCCCCTGCCATATACAGGAATTTTTGTAACCGCCACATAACCGGCTTCAAACAATGCTTTCATTACTTTACCTGATTTTTCAGGGCGCACAATAGCTCTAATCATTAACATCTTAACACTCTCCTATTTTTTAGTTTATAATTCCAAAATCAATTAACAGACTCTCTAACTCTTCAATTTCTATAGGCTTGGGCACTACAAACATCTGGTTTTCATCAATTTTTTTAGCCAGCGCGCGATATTCATCAGCCTGAGCATGCGTGGGTTCAAAATCAATTACCGATTTACGGTTAATTTCTGCCCGCTGAACCATATTATCACGCGGAACAAAATGGATCATTTGTGTTCCTAAACGCCTGGCCAGCTCTTCAATCATAGCAGATTCGTTGTCTACCTTGCGGCTGTTACATATCAGGCCACCAAGTCTTACATTACCGGCTTCGGCAAATTTCACGATACCTTTACAGATGTTGTTGGCTGCATACATGGCCATCATTTCACCGGATACCACAATGTATATTTCCTGGGCTTTACCTTCACGCATTGGCATGGCAAATCCACCACATACAACATCACCAAGTACATCATAAAATACGTAATCCAGTTCATAAGCATCTTGCTCATATGCACCTAATTGTTCAAGCAGATTTACGGATGTAATAATGCCACGTCCTGCACAACCCACTCCCGGCTCAGGGCCACCTGATTCCACACAGCGTGTACCGCCGTAACCTTCTTTTATCACATCTTCCAGTTCAACATCTTCACCTTCTTCACGTAAGGTGTCGAGCACTGTTTTCTGCGCCAGGCCACCAAGAAGCAAGCGGGTTGAATCTGCTTTGGGATCGCAACCTACTACCATGATTTTTTTACCCATTTCGGCCAATCCAGCCACGGTGTTTTGGGTTGTTGTGGATTTTCCAATACCACCTTTACCGTAAATCGCTACTTTTCTCATCGTTAAAATTTTGGTTAAAAAGATTAATTTCGATTTAGACTTTACATTTAAAATGCCAAAATCACTTACGATTTATAATTATATTAATTGTTTATCTTAAAACCCTTATAAATACAATGCTTTGACGAATGAGTAATATTATTATTTAAAATGATTATAATTATTGCCGAATGCAATTCATACCATCATGTAGTGAATACAATGGTTTCTTACATTTTTGTAGGAAACTCAAATATGATTTTGAGGCATATAAATTAATTGGCATGAAAAAAAAACCTGTATAAAGTGGATTTTTTATTTAGGGTTTACTGAAAAACTCACTTTTGACACTAAATCAGTAAATTACAAACAATAAAATTGCTATAAGTACAACCTTTATTAATTATTATGTGAATTTTCATGCACCTGTTATTTTAATTCAACATTGAAAGTGTTAGCCAGAAAGAAGCAATCTGCTTCCCTTCCTTCAATTCGAAGTATGTCAATACATCTTCATTTCGTCAGGTTGCATCTCACAGCTTTCTGACTTTTTCAGCAGGCTATGTAAAAGATATTACCAAATCAGTTAAAATATTTTACATCGTATTTTCGAGGGCAGGAATCTCAGATCACCAGTATAGTATAATAAAGCAGGCTAAAAATTATGCGCACGCTTTATGCGCGGGTATAACCGGGAAAATTTTGTGAGGTAATATGCAAGTGGGAAGTTAATATTATAAAAAACAGGCAGTAAGCATTTTTTAACTTTTAAAGGCCCTTTTCAGGCCGTACTAAAAATTATAAGGATTTATACCAAAAATGCATGGGAGGGTCACAGTCTTTAAAGCCTTCACTTTTATATAAATGTTTTCCCCGCTCATTGTCCTGGCGCACCTCAAGTGTTATTTTACAGCAATCCTGCTTACGTCCAATACGGGCAATCTCTTCCAGCATCTTTCTGCCTACACCAAGATCACGGTAATCCGGTAATACCACAAGGTCATGTATATTAATAAGTTTTTTTGCTGAAAAAGTAGAAAAACCATAAAAACAATTGGCAAGACCTATGTATGCATCGCCAAGTTTGGCAAACAATTGAAAAGCCTCTTGATGCGCCTGCAATTTTGATATCAGCGTTTCCTCTTTTTCCGGAGAATGCGGTGCTACATCCCCCATTGGATCAGTCATGTAGGCCCGTTGCAACTCCAAAAAATGTTCAACATGTACAGGGTTTGTAAAATCACACATAACAAATTGAATTACATTGCTTTCCATAGGTAACATTGAGCTTTATTTTTTTATTTTAAACCTACCCGGATCAATTTTATATTTTTTTATTCGTAAACCAATTATCCGTTCGGTAACTTTTAATTTATCAGCAGCTTTGGCAAGATTTCCTTTGGTTATTATCAGTGTATCAATAATTAATTGTTCCTCTACCTTACTCAAAACCGTCTCAAGTGTGCCATTGGTAGTCGTACCGGAGGATTCTGCTGTTTGCAAAGTAGGAGGCAAATGCATACTTCTTATTACTCCGTCTGTTGAGAGTATGGTGGCACGCTCAATACAGTTCTCAAGTTCACGGATGTTTCCCGGCCAATGATAATACATAAGCATGTCAATTGCACTTCCGGTAATCCGTTTAATGTCTGTGCCATTTTCTTTATTGCATTTTTCAATAAAATGATCGACCAGTAAAGGAATATCGGCTTTTCGTTCGCGCAGGGCTGGAATATGCACCGGAAAAACATTTAAACGATAAAACAAGTCCAGACGAAATTCGTTTATTTCTACCATTTTTTCAAGATCACGGTTGGTGGCCGCAATAACGCGCACGTTGGCCTTCAACGTTTTAGCTCCGCCAAGCCGCTCATATTCTTTTTGTTGCAGTATACGTAGTATTTTTACCTGTGTTGACATGGGCAAATCTCCAATCTCATCCAGAAAAATGGTACCTCCCTCGGCCAGCTCGAATCGTCCTTTCCTAAGGGAATCTGCACCTGTAAAAGCACCTCTTTCATGTCCAAATAGTTCACTTTCGATGAGGCTTTCAGGCAATGCAGAGCAATTGATTTTTATCAGTGGCATATCTACCCTTGGACTGGCCTGGTGAATGGCTTCCGCCACCAGCTCTTTTCCTACGCCACTTTCTCCACGAATAAGAACAGTGGTATTTGTAGTTGCAACTTTAGCTACCAGGTTATATATCTCCTGCATTTTGCCACTGCTGCCCACCATGGTATTGTGCTTAACCTTTTGGCGGAGTTTGTCCTGTAAAAGATCATTTTCCAGCTGCAAACGCTCCATTTCCTCCAATCGGTCCTGCCGTGAACGCACCGACCGGGCTATCATTGTTCCAATAATGGTTAGCAGGCGTAAATCCTGCTCATAGGAAATATTTTCGTAATATGTACGGTTAATGCTCAAAGTTCCAATAATCTGCTCTTTGGATTTTATAGGCACACATATAAAAGAAATATCTTTGTTATCAACAGTAGTGGTTCTTGCTCCGGTTTTATTCAAAAAATCGGGATGATCAGATATTTTAGGAATAATGACTGGTTTTCCTTTTTGTACAACTTTACCAATGATACCCTCACCTATTTTGTAGTTACCGCGGCTCTTTTCAACATCGCTCAGCCCATATGCCACTTCTATTAGTATATTGGAAGTATTCCTGTTCAGCACAGAAAGAATAACCCTGTCCAGTCCTATATGCGTGGCAATAATTTCCATAATAGGATGCAGGGCTTCTTTAATATCCGTAGATTGATTTAACATTTCGCTTATCTCAAACAATAAAGACAATTCCTGGACACGCTTACAGGATTTCCCCGATTCATCACATACTTTTCTGTTTTCATTCATAATTTCAAAAATGCTTGTTTTTTTATCTACACCCTTCTTTTTGACACAAAAATAATGATTAAAACAACAATCTTACAGTATCACCCCCTATATTTTTATAAACTGTATAAAAATAAAGATAAAAATATCATCATCTGCATTTACATCAATATTTAATAACTTAGCATTTTTATAGAATAACGACTTTTAAAAGCTAAATTTCAGGAAAATAAAAATGAAATATTCCACCACCATAACAGTCATGCTATTTTTGTTTTTTAATACCGGTATTGTTAAACCGCAAACATCAATGGGTACAAAAATTATTAGTCATTTAGAAATTTTTCATCTCGATTCCATGTCAAAGAAAGTCATCTATTCTGACACAGCTCATTTTGAAGCACCTAACTGGCACCCGGATGGCAAACACCTGGTTTTTAATCGTGATGGTTTGTTGTATTCCTTACCGATAGAGGGAGGAGAGCCAAAAAAAATAAATACCGGGCAACTCAAAAACCTGAACAATGACCATGTTATTTCTCCCGGTGGCAGTCACATTGGGGTTAGCAATAACGATCCTTCCCTTAATTATCAATCGGTTATTTACGCCGTTCCCTTTTCAGGTGGTTTACCCCTGAGAATAACACCCAACGCCCCCTCATACCTGCATGGCTGGTCTCCCGATGGTTTCACCCTTGCTTTTACAGGAAAGCGAGATGGAGCCTTCGACATTTATACCATTGATATAAAAACCATGGAAGAAAAAAGACTTACCACCGCCAAAGGACTTGATGACGGTCCTGATTATTCTCCGGATGGTAAATACATTTGGTTTAATTCAGAACGCACGGATACCATGCAAATCTATCGCATGCTCAGCAATGGCGAGAACCAGGAACAAATGACTTTTGATGGCTACAATGACTGGTTCCCCCACCCTTCACCCGATGGAAAATATATCGTTTTTTTATCTTATGATGAAATGGTAGAAGGACATCCGGCAAATAAAACCGTATGGTTAAGGATGATACCGGCAGAGGGAGGTGAGCCGGTGGTTTTAACAGAATTATTTGGTGGCCAGGGAACTTTAAATGTACCCTCCTGGGCTCCGGACAGCAGAAAATTTGCGTTTGTTAGTTATGAAATTTTGAAATAACTTTACTTGCCCATGTATCGAAACCGTAGATTTTTCCTTAAGCGGCTTATAAAAGCAGGGGTTTATGCCGGAATAATGCCAACTGTAGGTTCCATATTGATGGAAAGCTGCAATAATCCGCATAATCAACAACATATATTTATATACGGGAATAAAAAATCAGCGGAATTCTATCAAAATGTTGCCAGTAATTTTTCCTCCATATCCTTTGAGGAAATAAATCTACTGAACAGAGATAAGAAACATCCGGTGCTTATTTCCATGCCCCTTGATCACCGTGGAGATATTGCCAAGTTAGCACTGGAACAGGGACACAGCATCTTAACAGAAATTCCGCCCACCAATGAATATAATATCTTTTCAAAAATTAAACAGAATACTGATATTAGCAACGTCCATTTGGGGTTAATCCTTTTCCACCGCTATCTAACCATCTGCAAAAAAGCTCATGAAATCATTCAAAGAGGCGAACTAGGAAAAATATTATCAATAAAAGTTCAGATGGGAGATTATAAGGCTGATCCACTCTTCAATCCTGAAAACGGACACTTACAAGGTTATCTTCTGCACATGCTTGATCTTGTAAAATGGCTAACCAGTGCCGATTATACAGGATTGCATATAATTCCTACCAGCCCGGATCAAATAGAAATATCTGCAAAAGCAAAAGACTTTCATGCCCTCTTTTCATCTGTACCCTTAAAATACGGTATTTGCAACACCTTTAGAATTAATATTGAATGTGAGAAAGGTGAGCTTGTGTTAAAAGACGCAAAGATTCTTACGCTGGCCTCTGACCAGGAATTAAGTAAAGTATTGGTTAATTTGGAGGCACCTGATTATAAAGATGCGATCCATAATAATATATATGATTTCCTTAGTGCTAATAATAACAAAACGTATAATCTAAACAACCTGACGGATGCATATGATTCAATTACACTAAAAAAAACTATTCATCAAGCACAAAAAACAAATAGGTATATTGAGCTTAATGAGGTAACCTGAGGATATAAGCAAAGTAATATTTACCCATAGAGTGAAGCAATGCAACATTGTCCCCTTTTAGAAAATGTATACGGAAATTGGGATAAAGCCAAAAATATGAAAGATTATTTTTCAACAGAATATACTTCGTTTATTCAGAATAACATTTTGAATACTTACTGAACAAATTCATTATATTCGCAGAATATAATGAATTTGCTTAGCTAAAACAAACCAATATAAAACGTGAAATTACTTTATTCCATCAATTTTATTCTGTTAATATTCGTTAGCTGTAATTCAGGAAATAAAGAAGAAGAAGTGAAACGAAAGAGCCTTAATACCCATTGGGAATTCCGGCAGGTTGGCACTAACCTATGGTATAACGCGGAAGTTCCCGGTTGTGTGCATACGGATTTATTAAATCATGAATTAATTGAAAATCCGTTTTACCGGAAAAATGAACTTAAATGTCAATGGGTTGAAAATCAGGATTGGGAATATAAAACCTCCTTTACCCTAAATGAATCTGATTTGTCAAAGCAAAATATAGAACTAAATTTTGAAGGGTTAGATACGTATGCCTCAGTTTACCTGAATGATTCCCTGGTTTTGAATGCCGATAATATGTTTATAAGCCATATTGTGCAGATTAAACCCTTTGTGAAGGCTGGAAATAATGATCTGCGCATTGTGTTCAAATCCCCTGTTCGGCTGGGAATGAATAAAATGAAAAACCTGGGTTATGCAGTACCGGCAACCAATGAAATTGCTCCCGAGGATGAACGTACCAATGTTTTCACAAGAAAAGCACCTTTTCATTTTGGATGGGACTGGGGACCACGGTTGGTCACCAGTGGTATCTGGCGGCCTGTAAATATAACTTTCTGGGAATCATCAAAAATACGCGACGTATTTTTTCGCCCTGTTGAAATAAACGAGAACATAGCAAAATACACTGCCATTGCAGATATTACCGCTGAAAAAGATCAAGATCTGGAGTTTATCATTTATATAAACGATAAAAAATATCCACATACCGTTAAGCATAGCGTGCTGAAGGGAAGCAATACCATTATGGTAGATTTTGCCATAAATGAACCGGAGCTTTGGTGGACCAATGGTCTGGGCAATCAACCTTTATATGATATCCGTCTGGAAACGAGAGATGAGCTTGGAACCATAGATAAAATGGGTTCCCGCATTGGTATAAGAACTATTTCTATGGTGCAACAACCCGACCAATTTGGTACCAGTTTTTACATTGAGCTAAATGGTGTGCCGGTATTTATGAAGGGAGCAAATTATATCCCTGGAGATATTTTCACATCTCGTGTAGATAAAAATAAATATGAAAACCTTATTGATGATGCCGTTGCAGCAAACATGAACATGTTGCGTGTTTGGGGAGGAGCTATTTATGAGAATGATGAATTTTACAATCTATGCGATGAAAAAGGCATACTTATTTGGCAGGATTTCATGTTTGCCTGTGCGATGCAACCTCCCTTTACCGAGCACCTTGAAAACATTAAAAGAGAAGCAGCCTACAACGTAAAACGTTTGCGAAATCACCCATCCTTAGCACTCTGGTGCGGGAATAATGAAAACCTCATGGCATGGAATGGGTGGGGTTGGCAGGACTGGTATTCCCCGGATGTAAACAAAACCCTGTGGGAAACATATGAGCAAATATTCTACACCATATTGCCTGAGGCGGTAAAAGCTCATGATCCTGACAAGTTTTACTGGCCGTCCTCGCCTTCATCTGATTACAAAAGCCTTGCAAATACCACTTCAGGCGATGTGCATGACTGGTCTATTTGGTTCGGGGATGAGATGTTTGCCAATTACGATAAAACAAAAGGCCGCTTTGTTTCAGAATATGGCATCCAATCCTTTCCGGAAATGAAAACGATAAAATCATTTGCAAAGGAAGGGGATTATGGTATTCATACTGATGTTATGAATCACCGCCAGCGAAGCAATCTGCCATGGATTGTACCCGGTCTAAATGGCAATGGGCATATTGAACGATACACGGAAAGATACTTCAAACTTCCTGTAAAATTTGAAGATTTTACCTGGGTAAGCATGCTTATGCAGGCAAAAGGCTTGCAGGATGCCATAGAATATCATCGGCGAAGCCGCCCCTATACCATGGGTTCTTTATACTGGCAGATCAATGATTGCTGGCCGGCCATTTCATGGTCAACCGTAGATTATTTCGGTAACTGGAAAGCATCACACTATACAGTAAAAAAGGCCTTTGAAACATTTATGCTTAGCTATGAATTAAACTCCGATACCATTTCCATCTATGCTGTTTCTGATAGTTTGAAAAAAATGAACGGAATATTGATTTCGGAAGCTTTCTCTCTTAATGGGGATACATTATATACTGATTCCATTCCCGTAGAAGTTTCACCAAATTCGGCCATGGTAGCCCATAAATTTGCGCTACCTGATGAGATTCCAAATGATTCCCTTGATGATGTTATTTTCCGTGCCCGGCTTGTTTCAGATGAAAGATTTCTTGCCGAGAAAATATACCATGCTGCCTTACCAAAGGAACTGAATTTATCTTTGGTAACATTAAAAGATACCATTCGTCAGGATCAGGGAAAAATGCATATCACCCTTTCTGCCAATGCCTTTGCCAAAGGGGTCTACCTCAGCCTGCCGGAACACGACTGTAATTTCTCAGACAATTTCTTCGATCTTCTTCCGGGAGAGGAAAAAACAGTCACAGTGGCAACCGACCTTACCATGGAAAAAATGAGGGAAGCCCTGCTAATAAAGGTTTATAATAATCTTTAGCATTAAAGAATCCACCCTCTTAGAAGGTGGAATTGAAAATGACCCCGAAGGGGTCTAAAAGTCAAAGCTTGATTGCTGAGCTTCTTCTCTTCTCTCCTG
>Ga0207419_1000449_pt1 | contig 35885 bp, 25 predicted proteins | sample ElkSloMetagenome_4_FD_184723 | JGI IMG/M metagenome (GOLD analysis project Ga0207419, IMG submission 184723) | Hot spring microbial communities from Elkhorn Slough, Monterey Bay, USA - MD2A (version 2) | ecosystem: Environmental > Aquatic > Marine > Intertidal zone > Estuary: Microbial mat ...
GTCTTGTATGTATTTACTACACAGAGTCAACTAAAAAATGGGACAGAGTGAGAACAGTATTCAAATAAACTAAGAGTTTCACTGCAAGTCCAGAATATGTTGTCAAAAAATGTATGCTTTATAACTGATAATCCACTTGCTTACCAGTCACTTAATTACCGCAAAATACTTTAAAGATTTCTCGTACTTATAAACCGTTGGTATTTTTCCCATATATCTAGCTAAAGAAATTGCAAGATCCATGTCACATCTACGATTTACATCATCTAAAATAATAGGTACATTCCAATTAAACAAATTCAGATAATTTAAAAGTCCCTTGCGCCGATGTTGTGGTGGCCCATCCACCAAAATTAGATGATAATCAATATTCCGTAACTCCCGGCGTAAAACATCCGCATCATACCACAGATCATCAATCAAAGGAGCATAAATGTAATGCGAATTATACTTATTTAACCACTCTTGATTATGCTCAATAGAAACCATATTGTAATACTTGGATAGCTCTATCGTTCCCGTCCCACTCCCTAGCTCTAGGATAGTCGAACCAACAGGCAAAGTTTCTAAAATGTAAAGAAATAAATCCTCGGAAATTGCCCAACCATTGAGATTATTAACATCATAAATTTGTCTTAGCTTATAGTAGGGAAAAGAATAGTTAGGATTAATCAAACCACACTGGCGGTAAGCACTGATAGCTTGACTTAACTCCCCTTGCGCCAGAAAAACATCACCCAACGTATCATAAATACCATAGCAACCCGGCAAAATATTGTTAACCTGGTGTAATAAGCATACAGCGTGAGTAATAGTATTATTCTTTAAATTATTAGAATTAGCCAAAGGTTTTAGCCTAGTAGTTTTCCCATCATTATAAGTGTAACCTTTCTGTTCCAATAGGGAAACCAGAAAATCAATAGTCAGCTTGAGTTTGGAGTTTAAAGCTATTTGATTTTTCTTGTGCCAAGTTCTAAAACCTAAGCGCAAATAGTAAGTGTCTAGAGTGGTATTAAATGAGTCTGTTTTAAACTCAGATAGATGTTTACCAGATGTTGGAATTTTAATATAAGCACCTACCTTCTTTGAAGAGAGAATACCTAAGTATGGGCTTGGTATCAGTTGTTCATTTTTATCTAAAAATTCAACTTTTATAAAACCTTTATTATAAGCGGGTGGCTGTTCAGAACAACTGCGACCAATTATAGTATAACTTGTTAAAGGTTTAACAGGTAAAGTTACCCATATCGGCTGTTCTGTTAATTCGATAAAATCTTCATTGTCTGACAGACAAAAACTGCAAGATTCTTCTCGCTCAAGAGTATCAAATAAAGGCTGATACTTACCATTTAACTCATATAACAAATCTGGCTTAACCTGAATCCCTTGCCTCAAATAATTAATGGCTTCATCTAAACAATCTTGTTGAATCAAAACCCGACCTAAATTAATATAAAACCAAGCAGAATTAGGATGAATTTCAATAGCCCGACGATACTCAACAACAGCCCCATCTAACTTTCCCTGTTTAACTAAAGCATCCCCCAAATTAGAATAAGCCCAAGCAAAATGGGGATTAATTTCAATGACCTGATGATAAAGAGCGATCGCCTCATCCAATTTCCCTTCCCGTTTCAGTCGGTTAGCACTTCTAATCAACTCGCCCACATTCATAGCTCTAACACTCATAGAAAAAACCAAGAAAAGAGAAGATCGTTTACCCCAAAGCCCCTTCTAAACCCCAAATTTTACCACAGAGCGATCGCGTAGCGTGTGCGTAGCTTGTGGGAAGTGCGATCGCTTACCCCAACCCTCCTTCTAGACCCCCAATTGTATCACAAAGCGATCGCATAGCGTGTGCGTAGCCCGTATCGCTTCGGCGTCTCGGAACTGTGATCGCATTTGAAACCCTGCAAGCCAACAGGAGCGATCGCCCCATCCAACCTCCCTGCTCTCTTCAACAACTGTCCAGCACTCATACCCTCATTACCCATGATTATTTGACTTTAAATTGATCATTAATTTACAGAAAATCCCGAAAACTGTCGCACATAAGGGGAGCGAAAAGCCAAAACAATATCAGACTTTGGCACACCTAAATCTAGTAATTGTTGAGCAATTCCTGGCTCAGTAAAATCTTGCTGAATCCAAATCTTGTTATCTTTAATATCAACATGAATAGGGCAGCCATAATCTCGTTTTTCATTTTCCCAACGCCAAGAAATTAAGAGGTAGTGATTTCTTTCTGAATCTAAAATGAGTTCTGTTTCATATTGTGAATCCTGACTATGATATTGATAGTGTTCTTTAACTATTTGCGAAACAATTTCTTGATAATTTAATCGTTCCATAAAACAATTACCTCTTCTGACGGATTAAAAATTAGTAGTTTAACTTGATAGGTACTTACAGAAAGTTGAATAAAGGGGTCGCTAAAAAAATCTCTATAAGTATCTTCAGTAATTGCTAAATACAAAACTCGTTCAGGCTGGTTTGTCCTTAAGGCTAACACATAGTTCAGAAATTGACCAAGAGCTGTATGAAATTCTGCCAAAGGCGACATTCCCAAAAAACTTTTTATTTCTACTGCTATTTTTTTGCCGTCTTTTTCGGCTCCAATAGCTCGCTCACCACCAAGATCGATATACAGAGATATTCTGGTACTAGCTTTAATAAATAGAGGATCGTCAGTAATTTGCCAACCCTCTTTGATTAAAGCTGATTTAATAGCATTATGAAAAATGTCTTTGGCTGGCATAGAACTACAATTAAAACTATTATTAATCTGAGAATTAGGTAAGTAGGCACAAGTAAACCTCACTCTGTAACAAAAGATCAACCCGTTAAAACCTCTTCAATTGACTTTGCCGAACCATTTCCGCTTCGCTCAGAGATCGAAAATTTAATGTTGAGTCTATTTCCCCATAATCAAGCAATTCTTCAGTTCTTTGCTCGGATTCATTCCTCAGCAATTCCTCAAAATCTTCTAAGTGATCAGATGCACTAATGAGCCATTCTGAAAGCAGATGTTTAACTTGTTCTCCCGACAAAGGTTCGAGTCGTTCCAATATTTTTTGTCTGATGTTATTTTCTGTCATAAATTTTTCAGTCAATAAAGTTGGCGATCGCATAGCGTCTCGGAACTCCAATCACCCACCCCAACGCCCCTTCTAAACCCCAAATTTTACCACAAAGCGTTCGCGCAGCGTGTGCGTAGCACATATCGCGCAGCGTCTCGGAAATGGCGATCGCGTAATAATATAGATCCGCACACCTGACAGGCGATCGCGAAGCGTCTCAAAAATGGCGATCGCAATGTATTCTATACTCATCCTAGAGAGACGGTCAACGAGGAAAAACATGGTTAGTGTTACTCAAGTTCAACCCCAAATCACGCTGGAAGAATTTTTAGAGCTTCCCGAAACCAAACCCGCCAGCGAATACATTGATGGAAAAATAGAGCAGAAGCCAATACCTCAAGGAGAACATAGTGTTTTACAAGGTCGTTTAGGAACAGTTATTAATGAGGTTGTTTTACCTAAAAAATTAGCCTATGCTTTTCCCGAATTGCGGTGTACTTTTGGAGGACGTTCTGTTGTACCAGACATCAGTGTTTTCACTTGGGATCGCATTCCCAAAACCGAACAGGGAAAAATAGCGAATCGTTTTGAAGTTCATCCAGATTGGGTAATAGAAATATTATCTCCCGAACAGTCTGCCAATCAAGTCATCCGGAAAATCATTTTTTGTATTAATCAAGGCACCCAACTCGGATGGTTAATCGATCCCACAGATGAGTCGGTCATGATATTTCAACCCAACTTATTTCCAGACGTTAAATTGGGCGAAGAAACTTTACCCACCTTAGAGACGCTTCAAGACTTACAATTGTCAGCAAAAGAAATGTTTAGTTGGTTAAATTTTGAGTAAATCTTTCCCCACGTTCAAACCCAATATTATTATCTCTCAGACTGCGATCGCTTCGGCGTCTCGGAACTGCGATCCCCGCCAAAACTTGACAAAAATTAGTTTGTGTGTTAATCAACAGCCCCCTAACTCAAATTCGATTCGTACAACAAAGGAACATCCCGCCTCACCCGCTTCAACTCAAAACCACCGATATCAGTTCCCATCAACTTAGAGTCAAAAAACTCCATTAATTGTTCATAATTCCTGACCAGAACTTCAGGCTTATACTTACATCTTTTAAACTGCACGTTCAGCTTTTGGCTAACAGACTTACCATATTCTTCAGCTTCCGGGGAAAAATCCTTACCAATGATATAAAGCAAAGGATATTTACCATTCTTAGTGCGTTGCTTGTATCCCTCCACATACTGTCTATCCAAAACCTCATTAATAATCTCAACAGTTACCGTCCCTTTTTTCAACTCCATCAAAATATGTTGGGGGCTTTCAGTTCTAACAACCAGGTCAATAAAACGCTGCTGACCCAGACAATTTACCTCAAACTCCACATAAAAACGCCAGGGTAAATATTCACAAGCCTTCGCCAGATAAAAAGTCAAATCCTTTTGATAATCCTTCTCAAAGCGAGGTCTTCTCGCTAAAACCCGGCGACTGGTTTCATCAAAAGGGTACCCCGAGTTCTTCGACTTGCCTTCTGGCGTACTCGTCTTGTTCCTTGCGTCTTTTAACCCAGGCTTGATAGCTGCTGTAGGTTTTCCTGAACCACTCGTCTCTCTGTCTTTCTCGGTAGTAATAAGATTTTGAGTATTTTGGGTCTTCTGGGTAGTCATCGTACTCAAAAAATCCAGCCCCAAGTCTAGCTCTAATTGTCTCATAATTTTCGTAACAATTTTTTAGCTTAATAAACTTGTCATGGCTCCCCGACTGCTTATCAGGATGCAGTTTAATCGCCATTTTTTTGTATAACTGTCTGGCTTCCACTTGATTATCCGCCGCCAAGACCCAAGTGCCAACTTCCAAACCCGCAAAAATCGTCCCTTTTTTCCGGTGGAAAACACATCGGCCTTTACTCATTCGTAAAAACAGCACATTCTCCCAAACTTCAATAACAGCCAAATTCGGGTAGTTATTTTTAAGTAAAGCTAATGCAGAGGAATAGTTCATATTCAGCAGATTGAGCTAAACAGATTGTACACAACCACAGAGCCAGTCGCAACAGACTTGAAGGTGAGGGGACTCAATCGCACCCCGGACAACAACGAACCATAGGCCACCCCAGTTGCACGCCGGAGATTCGGTTTACCGATGTAAAGTATTCGGTTATCCGTACTTGACAAATATCGTTTTATATGATATAAGTTTGGGAAATTTAGAGCGAACGCATTTTCGGAATTACTGCCCCACTGCAAATATCTGTTCTGCCGTCAAGTTTAACTCCGGGAAAGTTGGCGATCGCAAAATATCTTGACCCCTAAATAAATTAACCATATATTCTCCTTCCACTAAATGATAAATCAAAATAGTCGGTTGTTTCGGGTCTCCAATATAACGCCGACCTCCCAACCCTAAATAATCAACAATCCAATATTCAGCGATTCCCAATTTCTCATATTCTCCGAGCTTCATCAAATAATCATCCCGCCAATTCGTACTAACCACTTCTAGGGCTAATTTAATACTCATCCCTTGAGTAATCGTTGAGCGCTTTTTCCATAAAGACTCATTTTCTAGTGCATTAGAATCCAAAACCATAACGTCAGGAATATAAGCCGATTTGTCCGAATAAATCGCTTTAATCAGCCCTTGGCGAGGGATAAAAAAAGGCAAATTCAGACGCTCAATGTAAACTGATAGTTTGGATGCCAGAAAACCTGCCACTTGTTCATGAGTTCCAGTTGGCTGCATTTTAACAATCTCCCCATCATGTAATTCAAATCGACCATGATAACCATCAGGATACCAATCCAGAAACTCGTCTAAAGTCAATGAAATTTTCTGTTCTTCTGTCTCAGTCTTGGCGATTTCTTGGCTAAACATACCGTTCCTCCCAGCCCTGTGGATGATCAATTAATTTTTATTCAGGAATGTTTTAATTTTAATTCTCTAATCCTAATCCCTGCAACAAATTACAGTACCCCCCTTGACAAACAGACCCCAATAAAACTCAGAAATATTATCTCTCAAAGTGTGATCATGTAGCGTCTCGGAACTCCAATCGCGCTTACCAAAATCTTATGATAAGATATTAAGCAATGGCAACTGCTGCCAAACCCGAGTAAATTGAGGCGGCTAGGCAATGGTTCAAAACTCTCCCCCCTTACCTCCCCAAGAAGTCCTGCCCACGATGTATGACTTACCGAGTGAAAATCCAGAGGAACCGGGCTTGCCAGACGAATTTCACCTCCTGCAACCCGAGTTACTGCGCCAGACCTTTCGCCCCCCCACCTACGCAGAAGACGAAGTATTTATCGCCAGCGACTTAAACCTTTATTACGACCCCCGCCATTCCCAATGGTACAAACGCCCCGACTGGTTCGCCGTATTGGGAGTTGACCGGCTGTACGAGGGAAAAGACCTGCGCTTGAGTTATGTGACTTGGCAAGAAGGAATTTATCCCTATGTTGCGATTGAATTATTATCCCCAGGAACAGAAAAAGAAGATTTGGGACGCAGTTTACGAGAGGTCAATCAACCGCCAAATAAGTGGACGGTTTATGAACAAATTCTACGCATCCCCTACTACTTTGTTTTTAATCGTTATACCGATGAGTTACAAGCCTTTGGGTTAGTGATGAATCAATATCAGCCATTACCTTTAGACGGACTGGGGGTATGGCTTCCAGAGGCTGAGTTAGGTCTAGGATTATGGGAGGGAACCTATCAAGGGGTTGAGCGTCGCTGGCTACGCTGGTATAACTCCGAGCAAACTTGGATTCTGACTCCTGTAGAATTGGAACGTCTTCGGGCTGAACTTGCTCAACAACAACTCCAAGAAGAACGTCTTCGGGCTGAACTTGCTCAACAACAAGCCCAAGAAGAACGTCTTCGGGCTGAACTTGCTCAACAACAACTCCAAGACTTAAGCGATCGCCTTCGTCGTTTAGGAATCAATCTTGATCAGTTAGATGATAATGAAGAACAGCAGTAAAAGCAACGAGATCAAATATTATGATCAGCGTAGGATAGAATTAATTACAGACTGGCTTGAGATCAAAACAGACAAACTCAGGATGTAGCCAAAAGGTCGGAAGCTGGGAACTTGACAAGGGTCTAGAGCGACTCTACGATCTAGGGATGTCAAGCCGTGTCCCTATTACTGTTTGTGGAGTTAATGGAGTTGTGAGCGATTTGCTTCGGGGTAATCAGCTAATGAGGAGTGGTCAGCTAGAGGAAGCTGTTGCTGCTTACCAGAATGCGATCGCACGTTATCCAAGTTTTCATTGGTCTTATTCCCAGCTAGGAGAAGCATTAGAACAGTTAGGGCGTATAGAAGAAGCGATCGCCGCATTCCGTCAAGCTATATTACTAGAACCGACTGCCAGATGGTCTTATTTTTACCTGGGACAGCTTTTAGCCCGGCAGAAACAATGGGAAGCCGCGATCGCATCTTACCAAAAAGCTTTAGAACTACAACTCAATTTACCCCAACTTTTCTGGGGGTTAGGGGAAGCAACTGACGCCCTCAAACGTTGGTCTGAAGCAGTAACAGCCTATGAAAAAGCAGTACAGTTAAACCCTAATTCTTTTTCCCCTCATAACCTGGGTCGGGCTTTGTATTATCGAGGTCAGTCTTTAGAAGAAAAAGGCAAGTGGTCTGAAGCAGTTGAACAGTATAGACAAGCACTCAATTTAGGTTTTGACCAAGCTCGAGTACACCAAAATTTAGGCAAGGGTTTGAACCAGTTGGAGTTGTATGAGAAAGCCGTTGTTGGGTGGAAGCAGGCACTAGAATCTAATCCCCTGTTGGTAGAATGGCAACAACAGTTAGAAGATGAACTCTATCAATTGGGGCGAACCCTGCCCACAGAAAGTATAGAGATTTGGAAAATCCAGGTGAGTCAGCCTGATCCTCAAAAGCTCAATCAACAGCTTATCGCCTCCTGCCTAGATTCCCCCAAAAATCATCAAATTCATTGTCAATCCCTGTTAATTCGGGGATGGGTTTTACCCAAAGAACAGGATGTGGGTAATATTAAGATTATAGCAAAAGCAGCCGAGCATGAAAAAGAGGGTTTGCTATCAGTTAAAAGACCTGATGTAATCACAAAAATACTAAATGTTAATCCGACTGAATCCCCCCTACTCTGCTGCGGATTTAGCTTAGAAATTGAACCCGCAGAAAAAATAGAACTCTACATCAGCATAGAAGGCGATCGCTATCATTGGAAAACCATTGAGAGTACCCCAGTTCCTGGTGAGGTCATAGTCAAGAGTCAACAAATATGGCGGAACTGGATTACTAACAACATCAAGGAAGCTCGAGTACGCCAACATTTGGGAACGGGGTTAAGCCAACTAAGTTTGTATGAAGAGGCTGTTATTGAGTTAAGGAAAGCCCTGGAACTGAATCCGATATCAGTCGAGATACAGCAGCAATTGAAATCCACCTTAAATCATCTGGGGCTGCCGATGGATCGCAACAAAATAATCATTAAAGAATTGGAGTTTCATCAGTACCTTCAAGAGTATTTGGCAGGGAAATCAGTCGCTGTAGTTGGTAATTCTCCTCGACTTTTAGAACAAAAGTATGGTAGCTGCATAGATAGTCATGATCTAGTCATTCGGTTTAATGATGCTGATCTTCGAGGTTTAGAAGTTCATGCCGGACAAAAAACCAGCATCAGGTTTATACTGGCTAATTTTCAGAACAAACCTGAAAAACTCTCTTTTTTTTCTAGCCTCGAAGAAGATTCAATCTTTATAACACTCAAAAAAAATATGAATCATCTAGTTCTTAAAAACAATATGATTGTTACTGATTTTTTTATTCACCTCAGATCTTTTAATATAATAGATGATATTCTGGGAACTGAATACAGTCAAAAGAAATTACCACCCGTTAGAACGGGATTAGCAGTTCTGCTTCATTTAATTCATGCAGGTAAAGACATCAAAAAAATATCTATTTTTGGCATGGAAAGACAGGTCAGAAAAGAGGGGTCTGTACACTTTTATGGCAAAGGGGGTTCTATGTGTGGATTAAATGTTAGTCACTATCTCAATTTTCATATTTCTTTAGAGGAAGAGATGAAAATTTTTAATCAAATTTTGGATAAAGTCGATGTAATTTGTTATGAACCTAAAGAAATCTAATGACACTGATCATCTAAACTAGAAACCTGATGCCAGTAATTTTTTCTAGTATAAACCCTGATATGAAACTACTCGACTGCACCCTCCGTGATGGCGGTTACTACAACACCTGGGACTTCCCCCGCGACATCGTGATAGACTACCTAAGCGCCATGCAAGCCGCCGGAGTAGACATCGTAGAACTCGGCTTTCGTTCCCTGAAAAACCAAGGCTTCAAAGGAGCCTGCGCCTATACCACCGACGACTTTCTCCGCAGCCTACCCCTTCCCGAAAGCCTCACTATTGGAGTCATGGTCAACGGCGCAGAATTACTGGGGGATATGCCCCTAGAACAAACCCTACAGCATCTATTCCCGGAAACCGCCGCTACCTCCCCCGTCCGTCTAGTCCGGTTCGCCTGTCATATCCACGAATTTCAGCAAGTCCTACCCGCCAGCACCTGGTTAAAAGAACGAGGTTTCCAGGTCGGCTTTAACCTCATGCAAGTAGCAGACCGCCTCCCCCAAGAAATCGAAACACTTTCCCAACAAGCCTGTAACTATCCCCTAGATGTGCTTTATTTCGCCGATAGTATGGGCAGCATGAACCCCCAGCACACCCGAGAAATCATTAACCGATTGCGAACCCATTGGCAAGGAGCCTTGGGAATTCATACCCATGATAATATGGGCATGGCACTACAAAACACCCTGCAAGCCTTAGAAGCCGGAGTCACTTGGTTAGATGCCACCATCACCGGAATGGGGCGCGGACCCGGTAACGCCAAAACTGAATACCTGGCTCTAGAACTCGGCCAACGTCGAGAGCAACCCTGTAGCCTAGTGCCTTTAATGAGCCTCATTCAGCGCTTCTTCCGACCCCTGCAAAACACCCACGGTTGGGGAACCAACGCCTACTATTACCTAGCCGGAAAACACGGCATCCACCCCAGCTACATTCAGTCCATGCTAGGAGACAGCCGCTACACCCCGGAAGACATCCTAGCCGTAATTGAACATTTGCGAGTCGAGGGAGGCAAGAAATTCAGTCTCAATACCCTAGACGCTGCCCGCAAATTCTATCATGGGGAACCCCAAGGAACCTGGGAACCCGCCAGTTTAATCCAAGGTCGTGAGGTGTTACTACTGGGTACAGGTCCCGGTGTCGCCGCTCACCACCAAGCCTTGGAACATTATATCCGCAAAGCCCAGCCCTTGGTCATGGCACTCAACACCCAGTCCCAAATTAATCCTGACCTGATAGATGTTCGCATTGCTTGTCATCCGGTGCGTCTATTAGCCGACTGCGAAACCCACACCCGTTTACCCCAACCGTTAATTACTCCCGCCAGTATGCTACCAGAAGACGTGCAGCAGTTCCTGGCTGGAAAAGAGTTACTCGACTTTGGCTTAGTGGTCAAAACAGATACGTTTGAATTTGCCCCCAGCCATTGTGTGTTACCCTCTTCTATGGTTATTGCTTATGCCTTGGCGGTGGCGACCAGTGGCGAGGCGAGTCGTATCTTATTAGCTGGGTTTGACGGTTATCCCGGTGATGACCCGCGTAATGGGGAAATGCAGCATTTATTAACCACTTATGAAAACTGTAATCATTCCTTACCCGTTCTATCGATTACACCCACGCGGTACAATCTACCCAGCCAGTCAATTTATGCGATGTGATTTGAAAATTGTGTTGAGCCAAAATAGATTTATCAATAGTTAGAGACATGAAAAAATCACCTTTTGAAGAAAACAGAAGTTTAGAGACGGCAATAGCAATTTATGAACAGAGGATTAAAGATGCTCAAGCAATTTATCAAAAACACAAAGAAAATTTTCTTGAACGGAACTGTCCGATCTGCTCATCAACACTCAAAATAAATCAAGAAGATTTTCATCAGACTTACAAAATAGTAAAATGCAGAGCTTGTGGCTCAGTTTATGTTAATCCAGTGCCTAATTCTGAGGCTATTGAAGATTATTATAAAAACTGTCAATGTAATAGAATGCTCGCCGAACTGACACGCTCTCGTTCAAAAAAGTTTAATGTTGATGATCGAGTCAGAACCATTAGTACAATTATAGAGAAAAGTGAAAAACAAGAATTAAAAATATTAGAGGTAGGCTGTAGTAGTGGTTTGTTTTTGCAGGGTTTGCAAGACTATCTATCTAATCATTTTCCCCAAATTAAATTATCTGTGTGTGGCATAGACTTAGACCAAGATGCCATTAGTAAAAGTGTGGATAATCGCTTAAATTTGCGATGTTGTTCTGCGGTCAACTTGAAGACAACAGAAAGTGAAATAGGAACTTATGACTTGGTTTTACATTATGAGTTAATTGAGCATTTACTCGATCCTTTCCAATTTATGATGACAGTTAAAGAATTACTAAAACCTGGGGGGTATTCTGTATTTACAACACCCAATGCTCTAGGTGCAGAAAATTTAGCTAGTGGTTACAATTCCAGAAGACTCATTGCTCATGCTATCTTTCCACCGATGCACCTAAATGCCTTTAGTGTTCAAAATATTCCTTTGTTTTCATATAGGCTCGGTTTGGAAATAGTGGAAATTAGCACACCAGGTAAACTAGATATTGATATGATCGGCAAAAATAGGGATTTTTTAACGAATGAATCTTTTATAGCAATTGCAGACATAGAAGATGAAATAGTTAAAACCTATCTCCAACAATATACTGTTAATTGTCTGGCGAGTTCGCATATGCAATGTATTCTTCGCAAACCCCTTTGAATCTCGTAAAAACTCATAAACCCTATAATTTGCCAATCCCCTTAAATATGGATGTAAATCGATGAAATGTGGACAATTTGATCAGCGTAACCAAGAATACTACAAAAACTTTAGTGCCGAAAATTATTTTCAAAAATTACTCGGAAGTTATGATAATAAAACCTCTGATTGGAGAGGAAAAGTGATCTTTGATGTGGGCGCACATCAGGGAGAAAGTGCAGAATTTTTTCACCACACTTTCCCAGGTGCAACTATCTACAGCTTTGAGCCAAATCCCAAAGCAGCCAGTCAAATCATTGAGAAGAAAATTCCTGGAAATCAGGTTTTTGAATTAGCATTAACAGATTTTAATGGGAATGCAGTTTTTAACCTTCAAGATATTTCTCATTTATCTTCCCTAGCCCCAATTAATCGGGAAAGTCGCGATTCTTTAGGTTATGCTGAACGTGAAGAGCATGAATGTATTCAAGTAGAAGCAGTTCGTGGAGATGAGTTTGTAAATCGTCACAAAATTCACAGCATTGACCTTTTGAAAATTGATGTTCAAGCCAACGAAGTCAAAACAATACAAGGATTTTCGGGTGTCATATCGAAGGTTAAAGTTGTATTTATAGAAGTTTGTTTCTATGACTTTTACACCCAAAAATAGAGTATTCGGGAGGTAGAATCGGCTTTACCAGGGTTTGAGATTTATGATATTTATGAGGTCTCAAAAAATCCCAAATCAATGGGAGTGGATTGGGCGACGTTAGTGTACAAAAATACTGCTTTTAACGGATAACTTGTATATTTTTACTTATGAAAAGTATTGTCTTAATTCCGGCTCGTTATCAGTCCAGCCGTTTCCCGGGAAAACCCTTAGTTCCCCTACTGGGTAAACCCATGATTCTCTGGGTGGCTGAACTTTCTGCTCAAGCTGTAGGTCAAGAAAACGTATATGTCGCCACAGAAGACACCCGCATCTTAGATGTCGTGGAGTCGGCAGGTTTTCAGGCTATAATAACTAGCGATAAAGCCTTAACAGGGACTGATAGACTAGCTGAAGCCGCCGAACAAATACAGGCAGATATTTACATTAATGTACAGGGTGATGAACCCTTAATTAACCCCACAGATATTATCAAAATTCGGGATAAAAAAATTGAACACATGAATGCAGTGATTAATGGCTATTGTTGGATTTCTGACCAAGAAAACCCGGAAAGCATCAATATTCCCAAAGTCATTACAAATGAGGCGAACAAATTAGTTTATATGTCTCGCCGTGCTTTACCCGGTTTCAAGGATACCAAAAACGCCCCCACTCGCTACAAAAAACAGGTCTGTATTTATGCCTTTACCAAAGACGAACTTCATGCTTTTAAAAAATTCGGTCGAAAAAGTGAGTTAGAACAGAGTGAAGATATTGAAATATTGCGTTATCTTGAACTGGATCAATCGATTATCATGGTGGAAACTGAGGGGGGTAGTTTAGCTGTGGATGTTCCCGACGACATCGCACCAGTAGAAGTCGCCTTAAAACGAGTGCATGGACTATGAATTTAAACCACTATCAAACCCTAATTTTTGACTGTGATGGTGTCATCCTCAACTCCAACCAAGTCAAAACCCAAGCCTTCTACAAAGCCGCCCTTTCCTACGGTGAAGCTGCCGCCGAGTCCTTAGTTAATTATCATATCCACCATGGGGGAATTTCCCGCTATCGTAAATTTGAGGTTTTCTTAAATCAACTCATCCCCCCAGAAACAACCGGACTCAATTTAGATGAACTCTTAGCCCTTTACGCCGAAGAAGTCCGCCGAGGTTTACTCACCTGTGAAGTCGCCGAGGGTTTGGTACAACTACGCCAACAAACCGCCTCTAGTCGGTGGCTTATTGTCTCCGGTGGCGACCAAAATGAACTGCGAGACATCTTTAGACAACGGGGGTTAGACTCCCTGTTTGATGGGGGAATTTTTGGCAGTCCTGACACCAAAGAACAGATATTACATCGGGAGTTAGATAATGGCAATATTAAACAACCCGCCCTATTTTTAGGAGATAGTCAATATGACAGTCAGGCGGCTATGGCTACGGGGTTTGATTTTGTATTTATCAGTGGGTGGACAGAGTTTAAAGGTTGGCAAAAATACTGTAATGAACACAATTTACCCCATATCAAAACCCTAGCCCATATCCTGTATTGATTCGGTTTAACAGAATACAATGTTCGATTATCCATACTTGACAAACATAAGTTATTGTGGGTTTATAAAAATCGTTGGCAAAAATATCCTCCTTGGGTATGATGGCTGGGGTAATAAAACCCGTCTACATAGACTTGAGTATAGGGAGTCAGGTAATTGGTGAGCGATTTGGTTCGGGGTAATCAACTGCTGCAGAGTGGTCAGCTAGAAGAAGCTGTAATTACTTACCAGAAGGCAATACAGTCAAACCCAAACTTCTATTGGACTCACCACAAATTAGGTGAAACACTGCATCAGTTAGCACGTTGGGATGAAGCCGTCACAGCCTTTCGCCAAGCCCTAGCCATCAACCCAACTGCTAAATGGTCATATTTTAACCTGGGACAGGTTTTAGCCGCACAGGAAGAGTGGTCTGAAGCGATCGCATCTTACCAGAAAGCGATCGCACTACACCTCACCGAACCCCAAGTCTTCTGGGCATTAGGGAAAGCCCTGGAAGCCCTCAAACGCTGGGATGAAGCCCTAGCCACATATCACAAAACCATAGAACTCAATGTTAATAAATATAAATCCTATCAGCATTTAGGAAACCTGCTGCTCAGACAAAGACAGTGGACAGAAGCCGTAGCCGCCCATGAAAAAGCAGTACAGTTAAACCCTAAATCTTCTGCGTCCCAGCAGAATTTGGGTAGAGCCTTGTATGATTTAGGTAAATCTTTAGCAGAACAAAACCAGTGTTCAGAAGCCGTTGAACATTACAGACAAGCCCTAGACTTAGGCTTTGACCAAGGACCCGTACACTACCATTTAGGCAAAGGGTTGAGCCAGTTAGGGTGCTACGAGGAAGCGGTGGTTGAGTTGAAGCAAGCCTTAGAATTTAATCCTCTGTTCTTAGAGTGGGAACAAGAGTTAGAATATGCTCTAAATCAATTAGGAAGAACTCTGTCAACCGAAAGCACAGATGTTTGGACGACCCAGGTAAGTCAGCCGGATATCAAAAAACTCAATCAATTGCTAATTGGTTCTAGTTTGGATTCCCCCAATAATAAGAGTAACAACGGTTATTGTCAATTTATCATAATTGGGGGATGGGTTTTACCAAAAGAACATGATGTGGGTAGCGTCAAGATTATAGCCAAGTCAGCCGAGTATGAACGAGAAGAATTGCTATCAGTTAAAAGGCGTGATGTCATCACTAAAATACTGAAAGCTGAACCTGAAGAACATCCTCTACTGTGTTGCGGATTCTGTTTTGAAGTGGAACCCGCAGAACAAATAGAACTCTACATTAGCATAGAAGATGAAAGGCATCATTGGAGAACAATACAAGCGACTCCAGTTCCATATAAGGTGATAGCAAAAAGTCAACAAACATGGCGCAACTATATTACTAATAATCTCAAAGATATATCATCAGAGGATGCCGAACTCTTATCGAGTCTTCCCCCAGCAGCATTTGATAGATACATCTACGGAAAGCCAGAAGTAGCTAACCGAAATAATATTAAATTAGCGATTAATTATTTAGACTTGAGTGATGACGAGAGAAGTTATTTAGAAAAATTATTGGATTTGACTCGTTCACCAGAGTTTTGTACCAACTTAGTGGAATCAGCATTAAAACATGGTTTTTGTCAAATACCTAACCCCTTTGGAGAAGGTGATGCGGTATGTAGAGAAAGTTATCATATTACACCCTGGTTAACAGTGTTAAGATTCATCAGTCCTAGCGGAGAAAATTTTTTGATTATGCAACGGGTCAACTCTGGTGATGCCATATATTTTCCACGAATAAACTTGTTTTATTTTAACAGTCATTTTAACGTGTTATTGAATAATACAGTGATCAAAAATTTCATTAAAAATTTTATAAACAACCTTACTTATACTGTCAACTCGGAGAGGAATAAATTCAAGGGAATACTAGCCAGCTTCAGTAGACCTTCACATTTTTACTATGATATTTGTTTGGGATTATACCATCTTCATAAACAAGGTTTACTGACTAAATTTCTATCTTTATCTAAGTGTAAAGCTGGATCTTTTTTCTGTCTATCCAGCCTTTTATGTTTAGATAAAAATCGAGAATCTGAAATAGAAAATATGGAATTTCTTGGTGATAAATGCCGTAATAATTATGAGTTTTATATACATATAGGTAGTAACGGATTAAGTGGAAAAAATCGACCGGATAAAGAAAAATTGAGCCAAATGATTGTATCGACAGCTTCCGAACTGGTTGATGATGTAACAGCTAAGGAAGTCAAGCAGGCTAGGGAGTGCTACCCATTACTGTGGTTCGGTGTAACAGTTCAAAAGCGCTCATGGGTTGAGCAAGTTGAAGGAGGGGCTAAAATCATTACTGAGTTAGCCAAGATTTATCCTAATATAGGAGTTGTTTTTGATGGTTGGACTGCTCCTTTAAAACCAATTCAAAGAGATATTGATGAAGCAGCGAAAGACCAGGCTGTGGTTGATGAAATTAGACAATTATTGCCCCCCTCAGTCAAAACCTTCACCGTGGTTGGTTCTACTACTGTTAGGAAACTCGCTTTTGCGACAGTGATAGATGTGTTTATTGCGAATAAAGGGACAGGTTCAATTCATGTAGACCGCTTTGCTAAAAAGCCAGGAGTTGTACATATTTCTAATTCTTTCCGTCGAGCTGCGTCCCGGACGCAGCTTCACTATAACATCGTTAATGTTCCTAGTAATCAGGTGGTGGATATACCTCATCCTACTCATCCGCGTATTGACCATATCAGCTACAGCATCAACCCTGATGTTATACTCAATTTAGTTAAGGAAATACTCGCCAAATCGAACCGATGAAACGACTCGACTGCACCCTCCGTGATGGCGGTTACTACAATGCCTGGGACTCTAGGTGCAATTAATCACTTCAGACACACCACTCCAGATACAGAATATCAAAGTCTACAGAAATACCCAACCCCAATTTTAGCTCATCTCCAACTCCTGGGGATTCATAAAAAACTGACCCCAACAGAACTAAGATAAAATACTACCTCAAGACTTCCACTCCAGTTAACCCCATGAAACTCGACCTCCACACCCTTACTCAGCAACACAGCCTCACCCCACGCGGGATCATTCATATCGGCGCCTACGAAGGAAAAGACCTCAAACGCTACCCCACCCCCGACACGGCTAAAATACTCTTGATAGAAGCTAACCCTAAAGCGGTTGAATATCTGCAAGCTAACTTCGCCGACAAACCTAATATTATTATCTCTCAGACTGCGATCGCTAATCATACCACCGCCGTTACCCTCAACCTCACCTCTATCGAGTCTAATAGTTCTATCCTCCCTTTGAGTGGATATCGCGAAATTTATCCCAACCTGAAAGTTACTCAACAAATTACCCTAGAGTCACGCAGTCTCGATACCCTTCTCCGTGAACTCAACCTGCGTCCAGTAGATTTTAACTTTCTTTATCTTGATATTCAGGGGGCTGAACTTTTAGCCCTGCAAGGTGCGACTCAACTGCTAAAATACATCGAAGCCATTTACACGACTGTTAGCTACGAAGACTTGTTTGAAGGAGGCGCCCTTATTGATGAAATGGATGCTTTCCTCGCCCAACATCACTTTGTTCGTGTCGCCGAAGCTAACCCCTACCATCCCGCTTGGGGTGAAGTTTTCTACCTGCGAGAACACCTCAGTTTAAATAACGACGAACCTCAGCTAAGTTCTAATAAAATGACTCCCCCAGTGGTTGAGGAAACGGTTACTAAAGCCGAACTTTTGCAAACTCAACAGGAATTAGAAGATTTACAGTCTCGCTACGAACAAATACAAAAAGAGTTAGAACAGTCTCAAATTCAACAGCAACAAACTCAAACGGAACTCTCCCAAACTCAACAGCAGTTACAAACTTCTCAAACCGAATTAACCCAAACTCAACAACAGTTAGATCAATCTCGTTCAGAACTGCATGAAACCCGCGAAGAATTGGAACTCACACAATTTCAACTCGATGAAATACAAGTCGAGTTAGAACAGTCTGTCTCTCAACTCCATCAAACCAAAGAAGAACTCGCACACACCCAAGAGAAACTACAACAAACTCAAGCTGAACTTACTCAACTGCAACAAGAACAAAATACCCCCAAATCTTCACCAAATCATTCAACCGCTCATGTCAAAATGTTAGCTAAAATTATAGCCGAAACCCTCCCGGATAGTTAAGCTGCTTTCGCTATTATTGATTTCAAAAGGAGAAAACATCAAAGACCGTTTTAAGAATAGCGTTCCAGTGATATGATTATAATCGTGAAACCAGCATCTGAGCGATCGCCGTCTGATTAACTTGATGGTGCTTGGCGTTTAAATCTCCTCTCATTAACACCTAAAAGTCCATAAGTTTTAAGTTTAAAGTAATGAACTCATCAACCTTAGAAGCCCAAAAATCATCAGTAATAATTCTGACGGGAATGCACCGTTCGGGAACCTCAGTAGCAACTGCATTACTTCAAAGCGCCGGGTTGCATATTGGTCGGAGACAGCTAAACGGAAATCAATCTAACCCCAAAGGCCACTATGAAAATGTAGACTTTCTTAATTTTCATCAAGCCGTTTTGCAATCTCAAGAAATTGTGTCAGAAGGATGGACACTGCAAGAAAATATTGAGGTTGAAGAACAATATATAGAACGGGCTAGAACAATTATAGATCAAAATGCTATCAGTTCAATGTGGGGATGGAAAGATCCTCGCACCACTTTATTTTTGAATTTTTGGGCGAAGTTATTACCCGAAGCCAAGTTTTTGTTGGTTTATCGTTCACCTTGGGAAGTGATAGATTCTCTCTATCGACGAGGTGATGAAGCTTTTGATCAACAACCCGAACTCGCCGTTAAAGTTTGGCTGCACTACAACCAAAAAATTATTAACTTTTATAATCAGTATCCGAGCCGTTGTATCCTAGCAAATATTAGCCAAGTTATTAAAAATCCTAAACTCTATATTGAAACTATTAACCAGAAGTTTGGAACTCGTTTAGGAACTCCGGGAGAGGATGTTTATGAATCTTCTTTATTCCAAAGTTACAGTCAAGATAGCCATCGACCGACTGTAATTGATTATTATTTCCCTGATGCTATAGAAATGTATCAGGAACTAGAGGCGAGATCGTGGCAACCGGATGAAAATCTTGACCTTTCTTGGCGCGATCGCATCAAATCATCACCCTATAGAATATGGGTATTTCAAGACTGGATGTATTTGCGGAGAGTTGAATCTCTGTACAAATCATTGCAAGCGGATCATCAATTATTAACAGCAGAATCAGAGCAACTCAAATCTCAACTCAGTCAAACTCAAAAAGAACTAGAAGAATCTCAATCTAAATTACAGGAAACAGAAAGGGATTTAGAAAAATCTCAATCACAACTAAGTGAAACAGAAAAGGTATTGAACCAGTCCCAGAGTCAACTGAGTCAAACTCAAATAGAACTAGAAAAATCTCAATCACAACTCGGTCAAACCCAAGAAGAATTAGAACAATCTCAATCTGAACTCGCAGAAACGCAAAGGGTATCGGCTCAATTTCAGACTCAATTCAGTCAAACTCAAAGTGAACTAACGCAGGCTCAATCTCAACTGCATCAAACTCAAGAAGAACTGGAACAATCACAATCTCAACTGTATGAAACGACAACAATTTTAGAACAGTCACACAGTCAACTGCATCAAACAGAGGAAGTATTAGAACAGTTGCTTGAAAACTACAAACGAACTGAAGCTAGAGCGGATAAAGTTCAAGAAAAACTCGAACATTCAGAGTCTAAACTGTATGAAACAACAACAGTTTTAGAACAATCTCAGAGTCAATTGCATCAAACAGAGAAAGTATTAGAACAGTCGCTCGACAACTACAAACAAACTCAAGAAGAATTAGAACAATCACAATTATTGCTCAATGAAACTCAGATGGTTTTGGATCAATCCCAGTCTCAACTGCATCAAACAGAGCAAGTTCTAGAGCAGTATTATTCTCGGTACAAAAAATCGCAGGGAGAACTGCAACGTAACCTGTCTCAACTCTATCGAACTCAAAAAGAGTTAGAACAAACTCAGGTTCAACTTAAACAAGCTCGTAATGAATTAGATCGATTGTTATTCTTAGAAGCGATCGCAGGTCAGCCGGATGAATCTTATCAACGATTGGTCTGGGAAGCGTGGTATGCTTACAGAAATAATGATTTAGCAGCGATGGCGAAGAACTTGCGAAAATCAATGAAGCAAAAGCCATTTTCTAAAACAGAAACCGTTCTCAATTGGTTAGAGAGTTTTGCCAAGTTTTCCTCAGAGCGGGGTGAAACTTTGAACACTCAAGCGTTAACCAACTCCCCCGAGTGGAAGCAGTTAATTCGTCAGGCTATTTCAAAGAAATCTGTTCTGGCTCGAAAAGAGAGTGTACAACAAGCTGTATCATTTTAAAATAGAATCAAAACATAAACAATGACTGAAAGTTTCAAGTACCAAGTTCAGGACGTTATTCGGGTGAGTGCTTCCGAGTCGGAATCTTTGCTAGCCTTTTCAATTGATTATCCGAGCAAGGGAACTGAAGCCGACTCTACCGTGATGGATGTTGGGGGTTGGGTACTCGGAAAAACATCTCCTGCGATGGCGGTAGAATTGATCCGGGGTGACTCGGTATTCCGAAGCATACCCCTCAATTATCCTCGTCCTGATGTGGCAAAACGCTATTCAAAAGGGCCAAGTGCGATCAAGTGTGGTTTTCAGATGTCTATTGATATTAGTGGATTATCGACTGAGGAAGAACTGCTCTTTCAAGCGGTATTTCCAGATGAGAACCCTGTGCCGATGGCGACACTCAAATTATGGCACAATGGTAAAATTCCCAGAACAGAAGCTCATCGAGAGTTGGTTACATCTTTGGGGGAAGGACAACTACCTTCTAAATTAGAGCAAATTAAAATAGACTTAGAGCGATCGCGAACTTTTTTACAGAGAGTGCAGTCAGAGTTAGGATGATCGATTAAGATTGAGTTGAGTGTATATCCTCTGAGGATTAAGAGAAAATGAAAATTCAGAGGTGGGTAGGGTTTGTTGTTCTTGTCTGTAGTTTTGGTGGAACACAAGCTGTAGAAACTCTATCCTTAAGTCAGGATGGGTTAACGCCCAAAACTCCTCCAAAAACACTTCTCTATTCCGAAGTTCTGGAATCTTCAGTTGATTGGAGTTCTCGGGTTCAAGCTCAGAGAAATGTTGAGGTTGAGGTTGAAGAATCTAGTTCTTACCAACTTCTTGATGATCTTCCGAATGTATTTTTAAATCAAGAATTAATTGATGCAGCTAAAAAGCGCCTTGAATCTCCAGAAAAGTATCCCTTAACTCATCGGGCTTACCGAGATATTCAAACTAGAGCTAAAAATTTTTATGAGAACATTTCGTTATCAGATGTTCAAGTTTATACAGGTACGAATCGGGATGAGTATAGACGGGCGGTCGAAAGTGGGCTAGTTCAAACTTTATATCTAGCAATTGTTTGTGTATTTGAAGATCAGCAAGAGTATTGCCAAAAGGCGATTGATATTATATTAGCTTGGGCAGAAAAAAAAGGAGGGACTCGTTTAGGAGAGAACCACGAAGCCTCTGTAGTTGGAGGAAGTCTTGACATCGGCAGATATTTATATCGTTATGCTCAAGCTTTTCAACTGGTTTCTCCCTATATGTCAGAGAAAGAAAAAGAAACCGTTACAGATTGGTTTTTAAAATTAGGCTATAAAATTCAAAAAAGTCATGAATATTGGATTAAAAACCTTGAGCGAGAAGGTGCAAATAATCATTTAAGTTGGCACAATTCAGGGATGCTCATTGCTGCCTTATATGGTGAAGATAGACGTCTGTTAGCCTACATGATGAATGGCAATCGGTGGAGTTATCAAAATATGGTTAGGGATGCCATCTATGAACAAGATAATCCTGAAAATCTATTTCGCGTAGGTCGTGACTTTGTTCATCTTCCCACTCAAGCGAGAACAGGAGAAATTTATGATCGTCATCGTAGTCTTCCCCATCCTCCAGCCAGAGGAAATATTTATGATCGTCAAAGATGGTGGAATGAAGAAGTGAGGCAGAGAGCGGGTTTTGCGTATAGTAAATTTAATCTAGAAGCACTGATGATCACTGCTCATATGGCTCAGTTAAATGGATTAGAGTATGGTGGAAGCAAAAATTTTATAAATCTTCATAACAGGTCAATTCGTAATGCACTTCGCTTCTATGGACAATATTATATTGATTTTCCCGCAGGAAGAGCAGATTGTCGGAAGATATCAGAAATGGAGCCATCACCAAAACCATATGACGGTCAGTGTCCTATTGCGTATGAACCCTACTTTGGGGAACGCCCTAGCTATCACACTGTGTATCTTTTTGCATTAGCAAAGAAGTATTATCCAGAAGAAAAAGACTTTTATCAAAAAATTCTTTCAGCTAATCAAAGAGAACTGATTCCAGTGAGGAACTTTCATCCCATGCACGCGCCAAGTAGTGTGTTTACCTTTTTCTTCGCAGAGCAATAAATATTAAGACAAATTATTAAAGACTAAAGTAAACATGATTGATCTTTATGTAACTTAATTACCTGTATAGAGCTAGTTCAATACAAGTTATAATAAATGAAGTATTGAGAGGTAGCCTAAGATCTATGACTAATGATACAAATGAACAGAAAAAAAGACAAATAGCTTCTCATTGGTCACAGGTCACAACACAAAGTCAACAAAGCCCTAACTTGCGGCTTAGATGGTGGCAAAGTCCACATATTATCAAGCGAATCAATCAAAAAGTCGCAGGTTTACCTTTAGATGGATTTTCTCAAGGGATTACCCATCGCGCCAAAGAAATTGGGGGTTCTCGATGTCCATTTACACGAGGAATTTCTGTTGGATGTGGAAATGGGCAAAAAGAAATGACCTTAGTTCGTGAGGGATTGGTCTCGTCATTTCAGCTTTATGAACTTTCAGAAGTGAGAATAGAACAAGGAAAACGACTCGCTAAAAGATTTGAGGTAGAAGATAAAGTTAAATTTATTTTAGCGGATGCCTTTGAGGAAGTTCAACAAACAGAATGTTTTGATTTTGTTCACTGGAATAATTCTCTGCATCATATGTTGGATGTAGAATCGGCTATTGCTTGGAGTTATAGAATCCTGAAGCCAGGAGGAATGTTCTATATGGATGATTATGTTGGCCCAAATCGAATGCAGTGGTCAGACAAAATGCTTCAGATTGCGTCTGAAGCTAGAAGTATTTTACCAGAGAAATATTTAAAGAATCCTAGAAATCCTAGTCAACTTGTACCAACTACTTTACAAAAACCTAATGTTGAAAGATTAATTCAGAGTGATCCTTCGGAAGCGGCTGATTCTGAGCGAATTATCGAATGTGTTTTAAAACATTTTCCAGATTCAGAAATTACATTAACTGGAGGGGTAGTTTATCACCTCGCTCTTTCTGATATTCTTCACAACTTTGATGAATCACAAGACCAACATTTGTTAGATTTGTTAATGATGATTGATGATCTTTCGACTGAAATAGGAGAAACTCACTATGGTGTCGCATTAGCTCTCAAATAATGATTAATAATAATAGAAGAAGTTTAAATAACTTAGTGACCTGAGTTAACATAGCGAATATAAGACGTTTTTATAAAATTGTGATAAGATGCTATCTTCTCAGAAGATCGAGACTGACTTCGTGTTGCTTCTACAATCCAAACATTTGGATATCCCTGGGTGACTACATAGCCCTTATGACGTTCAAGGCTAACTAAAGCAGGATGATTACTTTTACCATACTCACAAAACTCAATATTTTGCCATCCTAAATTTTCCAACAACGAAGCAAGCATTTCTTTAGAGTAGAGGAACTGATGACCCCATCCATGAAAAGCTCTATTCATTGCAAAAGTTGAAGAAATTCGCTGATCTCGATTAGACTCAGAAAGATTAAAATGCGTAGATAAAACCCACTCTAGAGAGGGAGTAGAGAGTCGAATTACTCCATCGGGCTTGAGACTATTCCATGAATGATTTAAAAAAGCAACGGCACCCTCTAAAGAAAGATGTTCTAGAAAATGTTCTCCGTAAATATACTTCAATCCTTCAAAGGGCCAGGGTTGGGTGACATCCATCACTTGATCAATGCCCGGGAAGGGTCGTATGTCTACATTCCACCAATCAGGTAAAATATTATGGGGGCCGCATCCAACCTGCACTCTACAAATTGTTTCAATAGATTTCATATTGAGAGAATTTATGTGAACATTATTAACTTATTGTTGATGTTGCGAAACTAGAGAGTTCTCATCTGTTAGAGTTTTCAAGTTAGTCTTTTTTTCAAGCATATTTTGAACATTCAACTCTTCAATAACCTTTAACATCTCATCAACACGCTGTTCAAACGAGTGATTTTCTCTAACATATTTTGCTAATTCTAACTGATTAGAAGTCTGATGATGACTATTTTGCAAACATTCTTTGACTTTGCTGACTAACTCTTTCGCCTCCCGATAAACTGTAATTTTGTCTCCAAACACTATCTCCAACCCCGGAACTTCATCAGAGATAATCATAGCACCACAAGCGCCCGCATCAAACAAACGATTGGAAATAAATCCTTTTTCTCGCATCGTATCCCAATGATCATTTAAGAGTACCCCACAGCGGGTGTAATAGCGCCGCAAAATTTCATTGGGGATGTACTCTCCTTTGAGATATCCGGGGGGAAGTAAAGGTTCCCAGTTGGTGCCGTAAACATCAACTTTTAACCCGCTTTCTACCGCATCTTTGACGATTTGGCGATAGACTTTGCGAGAATTTCCAACAAACAAAATCTCTCCGACTTCTTCATCGCCCGTTTCATCGGGATAGAATAATTCAGGATCGGTACATTGTAATAAAGTTTGAACCGGAACTTTGACCTTTTTATGCAATTCTTCTGCATAGGAATAGGAGGCTACAAAAACATGGTCATACTGCTCATATTCTTCTAAAGATACTTTATCGGGATGACTAATATTCCACATCAAATTAATCTGATCAGGTTTGGGTTGATATTGACTCAATCCCCGAATAACAAGGGCGACATCATCCCCATAACTTTGAGAATTTTCCCACTCTGATAAAATATCAATTCGCACTGAATGTCCCTGACGTTCAAAAGCTCGTTTCAAGGCTTTAGCAAAGTGATAATCGCCCCACTCATTCGCCTGTTTCCACTCCGGTACCCCGATTTTAATTCCAATGCGATACTTGAGCGTCATTTTCTCTCGCAAGTTGGTAAAAACCGTTTGGGCGCGATGGTTATAAGTATGTTTTTCTCGAATAATTTGCTGCAACTGTTCGACTCGCTGACGCCGCAAAGATTCGTCTGTTAAATAGGTCCATAAAACCTGTTCTAAAGACTCAGCAGAATCATAAGTGGGTAACAACCCATCAAACGCTTCTTGATTTCCTAATTTACCATTTGTTACGACTAACGCCCCCGCTGCGATCGCATCAAATACCCGAGAATTTGTGGAACCCCACTCTTTTGTCACCGCATTCGCATCATCAATGACAATTTTTGTAGAAGCATAAACCTGGGGTAACTTCGTGTAAGATATTGCCCCCCGATTAAATTTTTCAAACTTACTAAACTGCTCCCAATTATGCCCGTAGAGCGCAAACTCAAACGGCAGATTTTCCGGGTTTAAGTAGTTGATAATCTCTCGGGGAGAGTTCCAAAAACTGCCCGTAAAACAGTAGTCTGACTTCAAATCAGGATTGTATTCTGCCTGCTGATAAAATCGTTCTAAGTTCGTGGCAATCCGCAGTAAAGTTACAGGTTTAGATAACTTTTGGGAAACATAATCGGCAGCTTTTTGAGAGGAACACCAGAAACAATCATAATGTTGTGCTGACTCACTAGAAGCCCAAACTTCAAACCAATTTCGCGCCCAAGCCACCTTAACGAGTGTGGGTTTAGCATTTTCAATTAAGCGTAAATCATACTCATGGCGCATCACCACAATCACATCTAATTGATGTAAATTGTACCACTGTGGCCCTTCGGATAAATAGAAGACTTCCCATCCATATTCTTGAACGAGTTGTTCACCTAACTCTACTGCGGTAAAATAATCGCCTGCTGCGGCTTCTAAATCTGCATCAGTAACTACAAACCCAATTCGCAAAGGATGGGAAGTCCAGTACATTCCTTTTTCAAAGAAATCTTGGAGATGACGGCGACGAACATAGTAGCCAAAACGTTTTTCTAATATATCTTTATTGTTAACCAGTCGTTTTTGAAAGGACTCGGAAGGCTTCCCACTAAATCGAGAAAAACCTCGATGATGAAATGCGGTTAAATGATTCGCACAAATAATTTCACGACCTAATTTTTGTCCAAAATCTAAACATAAATCTACATCTTCATAACCGTAGAAATATTCCTCACAAAAGCCTTTGGCTTCGAGAAAATCTTGGCGGCGACACATCATTAACGCACCCGTTACCACCGGAACTCGCCAAGGAACCGACTGAAAACTTAACATCTGCGGTGCATATCGCACTTCAAAAGGATAGAAGGGTTCAAATTGAGTATAGAAATTAAACTGAACCCCCAAATGTTGAGTGGGAGGTTGAGCAAGCGATTGCTCTGATACAATATCTAATAGCTTCACCCCGACTATTCCTATGGTTTCATCCCGCATCAAATCTACCAATCCGGGAATAATATCTTGACACAGGGTAATATCATTATTCATAAATAGGAGTAGGGGTGCTGTTGTTTGATTAACTCCTAAATTATTAGACTCGGAGAACGAATAATTTTCTCCTCTGGGGATCAGTTTAATCGGTAACTGTTTTGACCATTGCTGACACACCGATACACTCTCATCGGTTGAACCATGATCGATAACAATCAGTTCAATATCTTGATAGGAATTGTACAGCAAGAATGACTCAAATAAATTCTCAAGTAGTTTAGCCCCGTTGAGATTTAAAATAACAATTCCCACCAAAGGTTTTGTAGAAGCTGGCAAATTTAAAGGGGGTCGATAAACCAGTTGGTTCGCCACCGAAACTTTACTTTTTTGAGAACTTTGATGTTTCTTTCCATCGGTTCCAACTAAAACTTTAACCGGAGATTTTTTCAGATGTTGACCCGTTTCACTAATTTTAACGCTGACTTCTACCAAACCATCACTATTCAGCGAAGGCGGGATTTTCAGTTCAAATTTGTGACATCCATGAGTTTGAAAAGCATCTGCTAAATCCTGACGAAACTTATTAGCCGGATAAATTCCGATTAAATTATTACCGACGAAAACATCCACAAATATGACTTTATCGGGGTTAGATTTTTGGCGTACCCATCCATAGACAAACTCACTAGAAACCGCATCTAAACAGCCTTCATAATCGGTTTCGGGTGCTGTTAACTCATTTTTACGATGGAGATAAGCCGCATCCGCAGCAGCTTGTTTTATGCGAGTTTCTTCGAGTCTTTTAATTGCTTTTGTAAATTTTGGATTCAGTTCAACTGCTTTCTGATATGAACGAATTGCCTGCTTAAGTTTTCCCGTTTGTTCGAGTGCTTCTGCCAAATTATAATGATAATTGGCATAATTTGGGTCTAATTCTATGGCTTTTTGATAAGAGGCGATCGCTTCTTTCCAGAGTCTTAATTTCGCCTGGGCTTCTCCCAAATGATTATAGATTCTGGGGGATTGATCGTACAAGTCTAGGGCTTTTGTATATTCTACAATTGCCTGATTCCATCGTTGAACGACGGCTAAAGCTGCGCCCAAATGATGATGTAGATCGGCGGAATCTGGAGACAATTGAACAGCAGTAAAATAGGCTTCTATTGCCTCATTAATACTCCCTTTTTTCTGAAGCAATTGTCCTAACTTCTTATATAAATCAAAACCGTTAGGATTCTTTTCAACTTCTTGACGATATTTTAAAATTGCATCATCTAGAAGTTCTAATGCTTCATAATCTTGAGAAGTAATTGCTGTCAACAATTGGGGAGCATTAGGAGATAGAGGATTTATCTGATTTTTTTTTTTCAAAACCTCCTCTAGCTGTTGAGCAATTGATGTATCCTCCGGTTCTAATTGTTGTGCCATCTGATAGAATACAATTGCCCCATCTAACTGATCAAATCGGACTAAAGTATCGGCTAACTGAGCGTATAATTGTGCATCATCGGGTTTAATTTCTAACGCCTTGTGATAGATAGCAACGTGATCGGGATTTTGTTGGATAACTTGGCGATAATACCCTAACGCTTCGTTTAAGTCGATCATCGCCCGTTCCCGCAACGCATCGGCTAATTTTTCTTCTATTGCAGGTAAGTCTGACTGCAATTTTTGGGCGTTTCGATAGGCGACAACGGCTTCTTCCCAGTTTTCTAACTTCGCTAATACTTCCCCTAAATTGTAGTGTGACCAAGGAAATTCGGGGTTTAATTCTATGGCTTTACGATAGGGAATAACGGCTTCTTCCCAACGTTCTAGCTTAACGAGTGCATCGGCTAAACTGTTGTGTGACCAAGAAAAATCGGGGTTTAATTCTATCGAGTTTTGGTATGATTCTATTGCTTCAGACCACTGTTCTAACTTATACAAAACCTCGGCTAATCCGTTATGAACCCACCACACATCTGCTTTTAATTCGATTGCCCGATGATAAGCCAAAATCGCTTCTTCAAATTGTTCTTTATCCCGTAATAAATTAGCAAGTTTCTGATAGGCTTCCTCGGAATTAGACTCTAATTCAGTTGCTTTTTGATAACAGTTAATCGCTTCTTCTGTTTCTCCGGCTTGTACGAGGGCATCGGCTAAATATTTATAGGCTTCTCCATCTGCATTTTCGTCTAATTCCATTGCCTGACGCAACACAGAAGCCGCTTCTTGCCATTGTTCTTGTTGGGCTAATACTTTTCCTAAACTGTAGTAAGAGGCGGCAAAATTGGGATTGAGTTGAATCGCTTTCTGGTAGGCTGCTACTGCTTCTTTTAACTGCCATTGTTGCTTAAAAATCTCCCCAACTTGATGATAAGCTAAAGCATTATTGGGGTTTAACTCTAACAGTTTTTTATAGATTTCAAGCGCTTCTTGAGACTGTTCCTGTTGAGCTAATAGTTGAGCTAAACTCTGATAAAATTTAGGTTGTTTGGGTGCAACTTCTATCGCCTTGCGGTAAGATTGTAGGGCGTTAACAGCATCTCCTTGTATGCGTTGAATTTCACCAATTCCGTGATAAGCCCCTGCTAAGTTGGAGTTTAATTGCAAAGCATGACGATAACAAGTCATTGCCGCTTGCAATTGCCCTTGCTGTAGACGAGTATTTCCCAGTTTCAGATGATCTTCTGCGGAGGCTTTTTCGGGTTCTAACTCGTAGGCTTTTTCTAAACAGTGAGAGGCTTTTTGATGATCTCCTATGTCCGTAAATATTTTGGCAACGTTGCGATAAGCCCCAGCAAAATCAGGTTTTTGAGTAATCGCTTGTTGATAGTAAGAAATGGCTTTTTCTAAGCGTTCCTGTTGGGCGTATAAACTCCCTAAATTAGCATGAACTTCGGGATAATTGGGTTGAATGACTAAGGCTTTTTCATAGGAACGAATCGCCGCTGAAATCTCCCCCAACAGATGTAAAGCATTGCCTTGAATTTTATAAGCAACGGCTAAATTGGGCTGAATTTTTAACACTTGTTGACAAGTATTAATTGCGGCTTCCCATTTATGAATTGCACAAAATGCTGTGGCTTTTGCGATTAATTCTTCGGGTTGAGGCGATTTGGGCTGTGAAGGAGGCTGAACGGAATTTGCAGTACCATTTTGAGTTGAACTTACTGCTGCGGCTAAGGTATCTTCGGGGGAAATTTCTTGGGGTTTCTGGGCGGGGGTTAAGGTATCGGCTGGCGTGTTAAATACTGTAGGTTGTTGTTGATTGGGTTGTACATTTTGTTGTAGATTTGGTGAGGAATTTAGTTCAATTGCCTTACGATAATAGGGCGTTGCCTCGCGCATATTCCCCTGTTTTTTCAACGCATCTGCTAAACTTTGATAAGCACCGGATAGATTGGGATCACTCGAAATTGCATTCCGGTAACAGGTGATCGATTCTTCGATTTGCCCCTGCTGTTTTAAGGTATCTGCTAGTTTTAAATGTTCAGTTGCCGTTACGTGTTGCGGTTCTAGAGTATACGCTTTATACAAACATTGATTCACCTTTTGCGGTTGATTGAGTTGTGTCCAAACTCGTGCTACATTACGGTAAGCTCCGGCAAAATCGGGCTTGATTGTGATTGCTTTTTGATAACATTCTAGAGCCTGTTGCCACTGTTGAGCTTGAGCGTGGATGCTCCCAATATTTGCGTGAACTTCTGCCCAATTCGGCTGCAACTGTAACGCCTGAGTATAATAACGTTGCGCTTCTTCTAACTGACCTTGACGCAACAACACATCCCCAATTAACTTATACCCTGGGGCGTGTTTTGGCTGAATTTTCAACAGTTGCTCGGCTGCTTTGCGGGCATCCTCAAATTGACTTTGCTTCAAGTAGGCTTCAGCCTGTTGCTGTAGGAAAGCAACGCTTTTACGCAGGATATCTTCGGCTCGCATCGGTTGATTTTGTTTAGACACATTCATGGGAATTCCCCACAGTTTATTGTAGTATTTTTGATGTCACAAATAAAAAAATATTTTTTTACTCTGTGTAGATGTACCCTCGCCCCTCTTTTGGGTTAATCCTTGAGTCCAATTTGCTGAATTAACCGCTTGAGAGTGCTGATATTCACCCAAATATCTTCAATTAGCGGGTTCGGATACATCAGACTCCGAATGGGATAACAAACAAATCCAACTCCTGTTAACGAGTAATGTTCCAACCCCAGATATTGACTAATGACCCGATAATAATATCGTTCGTAATGGGGTGATATAAATTCTATCACTTTAACTTCTTTACTACAAAAAATCATATTTGTCAAACCGCTGCCATGAGCCGCAACAATCACTTTCGCCTGGGCAAACAAATGAACTTGCTCAGAAAATGACATCGACTCCAAAAAAACTTCTACAAACCCCAACGGCTGTAACACCTCCATCACTTCAGTTTCATTCATCACTTGTCGGTGTCTCGCCTTCGCCCGACTGATGTAAATTCGTTCCGGATTTTTGGCTTTTTTCTGAACGGTTAACGGCAAAAATGTGTCTCGTAGAAAGTCAATTGCCCAGGGATGTAACCACCCCAAATATCCGGCAAATGAAGGTACAATTAACTGTTCGGCTTGAATATAACAATTGCGATCACTTTCTAAGATTTTTTCAGGGGGTATTCCCAATAGATTTAACGTTTCTCGCTGAAAGGAAAGTTGATAACTATTCACCAAAAACCAGTCAATCTCCTCTGATTTTATCTGGCTTTGACGCAAGAGTTCAATCCGAGGTAAAACATCAACCATCCAATGAAAATAAATATGCCCTGAGAGTCCAGATAATACTGCAACCGATCCTTTTACTAATTTTATGGGTGGTAACTTTTCCTGTTGAAAAATTTGATGATTCTGAGGATTATACCTTTGACATCCCGGAAGTTCACCCGGATATTCCCGAGAAACATCCGCTAATAATTGGTTATCGGGTGTAAGAATAGCGATAGCTTTACACACCATCCAATAATTTTCTTGAGGAACAATCCAAGCCCGTCCATTGGGTATAACAGCAACAAAGGTTTCAAAATCAGGAATTGGAACCTTTTTTTCGGGTGAATTTCTATAAATTCCTTGTCCTAAATGAATTAATTCTAACTGTTGAAAAATCTGCTTTAAACAGGGTTGACATTCCAAACCTCCACAGTCTTTTGGCGAAGCGGAGGGGATGGGGAGATGAGGAGAGGGGGAAGAAACTGTTCTCTGTTCTTTGAAAAGACTGCTAACAGCCAACTGTTTTTCTAGCCATTTTTTTGTAGACAAACAAACCTGTCGAGGCGGTTGTTGGTGCGGTGGAATTTCCTCACAGGAATCCGGGAGTTTAGTGATTAGATTGGCGGTATAAGTTTGACTTGTATGCAACACTTTGGTATAATAATTAATCGCTGTTTCCCAATGGTTTTGTTTTTCAGCAATATAGCCTAAAAGTATATCAAGTTCGGCAACAAACTGATGAGTTTTATCACATCTTGCTTGGGCTAAATGACAAATTGCGATCGCTAGATTCCACTGTTTTTGTTGAATCAAACAATAAGCTAACCGCCAGTAGATTTCAACTCGCTGCGGCTGAATTTGTAAGGCATTCTGATAATGTCTTGCGGCTTGATCAAATTTACCATATTGCGTTAAAGCATTTCCTAAATGCACGTTAAACTGAATTAAATTATCATAGAGGTCTAGAGACTTCTTAGACGGATTGGATGCGCTAAAGTTCCCGGAATTAAAGTTAATTTTTTGTAAACTGCGGAGGAAACGAACACAAGCATTTTTGGCGAGTTGCCATTCATCTGTTTCGGTTTCTAAAATCGGCATAGACTCCAACCGACGACAATAGGCTTCTACAAATTTAGGATCTAAAGCAATTGCTTTTTGATAGTAAACCATCGCCTGATCAAATTGACCTTGTTTTTGTAGAGAATAACCGCAGTCACTATAGGCGAGAATATTTTCGGGAGTTTGTTCGATAGCTTTTTGAAAATAATCAACGGCTATTTTATAATGATTATGCTGTTGGTAAAGTTTGGCTAAATTGAGGTAAGCTATCGTTAAACTGGGTTGAAGTTCTAGGGCGCGATGATAAGCTGTAATCGCTTGACCTTTTTTTTCGAGTGCAAGCCAAGCCTGACCTAGATTATTATAAAGTATTGCCCAGTCTGGTTTTTGAGTAATTGCTTTTTGGAAAATTTCAACAGCTTCTAAAAATTGTTTTTTCTCAATTAGTAGACAGCCTAAACTATTGTAAGCTTCTATATAGCTTGAATCAATATTAATCGCTTTTTTAAGGAGTTCAATAGCCCGATAAACTTGAGATTGACTATTAAAAACCAGGGCTAAACCCAGATAAGCTTTAACAAATTTAGGGTTTTTTGTAATTACTTTTTTATAGATCGTAATGGATGAGGTAAAATTTCCTTGTTGATATAAAGCTTCTCCGAGATGGTAATATAGATCTATCCAGTTTGTTTGGAGTTGAATCGCTGTTTGATAAAGTAGCACTGCATCGTCAATCCATCCAGCATTGCGATAAAGTTGGGCAAGATGAGCATAAGCTACCGCATCGTCGGGTTGGAGTTCAATAGCTTTTGCATAGGCTAAAGCGGCTTCAGTTAACTGTTCTTGAACTTCTCGGATATTGCCTAAAATTCGATAGGCAACTGCACAACGGGGAGATTGACGGAGAACTTGTTGACAAATTTCTATAGAACTCTCAATTTTTCCCTGTTCCAAATGGGAAAGAGCAAGTTGAAGTTGTAGTTCAATCTTCATTTTTAACCCTAGACGAATAATAAACAGGTTCTTGGAGACTTAATAAATATCAACTTAGGAGGGTTTTTTCCGGATCAAATAAATTGTACCATTTTCAATCAATTCATCAATTCTGAATTCACTGCCTTTGAATCGTAAAGAATCATAAAAAAATATAAATTTTATATAAATCAAGTTTTTCAATTCACTAAAAATAATATACTATATATAAGCCCGAAAACAACTAAAACTTCAAAAAAAATTTAAGTTGAGTTTAAATTAATAAAATGAAAATTTATGATTAAAATCATCTCTTACCTCCATAGTATAGAATAAAAAAGTCAAGCAAAAAGCATGAAATTCTGGAAATTTATTCAAAAAAAATTAGCTCGTTATCAAATTAAATCCTCTAAAATCCCCCAAGAAAAATCAATTGATCAAATCCAAAATAGCTTGTTTCTGCTCTCACCAGATTTAGTAGGGATAGCAGATTTTAAGGGCTATTTCAAGCAAGTTAACCCCGCTTTTGAAAGCATATTAGGCTATACAGCCGGACAACTACTCGCTCAACCGTGGATTAAATATGTTCATCCGGACGATCAAAACACAACTCTCAAAGTTTTTGAGCAGCTTCTCAATGGAGAGTCTATCATAAATTTTGAAAATCGTTATCGCTGTCAGGATAATTCTTATAAATACTTATCTTGGACTGCAATAGCCGACTTTGAAAACAATTTAGTTTATACTACCGCTCGGGATATAAGCACGCAAAAACAAACCGACATTCAATTGCGATCGCGAGTTCGCCAACAATCGACTGTTGCGCGTCTGGGTCAACTCGCTTTAGAAAAAACTATCGATGTAGAGACAACGGATTTACTTCAGCAATTATTCCAGCAATCGATCATAATAATTGCCGAGATTCTAGATGTCGAATATAGCAAAATTTTACAACTTTTACCTGACGGTCACCACTTTTTAATCATAGCAGGTTTGGGTTGGGAAGTCGGTTTGATTGAAACGGCAACAATCGAGCTGGGACAGAACACCCAAGTTGGTTATACCTTACTTCAAAATGAACCTGTGATTGTCGAAAATCTACAGACTGAAACCCGTTTTCAGGGGTCATCTTTGCTGCATGAACATGAGATTATTAGTGGGATGAGTGTGGTTATCGGTTCGAGAACAAAACCCTTTGGAGTCCTCGCTGTTCATAGTAAAAAACAACGTCAATTTAGCACAGACGATATCAATTTCCTGCAAGCGATCGCTAATATTCTAGCAATGGCTGTAGAACGACACCGCTCTGAAGAATATCTTCACCTACTAGAACGAGCTATCAATTCAGCCAATAATGGCATCATTATCACCGATCCCAATCAACCCGATAACCCGATTATTTATTTGAATACAGCCGTCGAGCGTAGCACGGGTTATTCTACATCTGAAATCATCGGTAAAAACTGTCGCTTCTTACAGGGAACAGACCGAAATCAACCGGAAATCAATATTATTAGAGCAGCGATTGCAGCCCAAAAAGAATGTAATGTAGTGTTGCGGAACTATCACAAAGATGGAAGTTTATTTTGGAACGAACTGTTTATTTCACCTGTTTTCAACACTCAGGGAAAACTCACAAACTTTATTGGGATTCAAAAAGATATTAGCGATCGCAAACGCTCAGAAGCCAATCTCAACAAGTCTGAAGAACGTCTCAAAAAGATCGTGTCAGCGATTTATGATGCGTTGATTGTTGTTAATAGCAATGGTGTGATTCAGTTTGTCAACCCGGCGGCGGAAGTTTTGTGTGATCGATCAGAGTCTGTACTGATCGGTTATCATATTGGTAATTTTTTACTCGAAGAAGAGAAAACTGAGCTAACAATTGTACAACCAAAAGGAAATCAAGTCTTTGTAGAAATGCGAGCGGTTGATATTGATTGGGAAGGAGAAAAAGCGACTCTAGTTTCCCTGCGAGATATCACTGAACGCAAGCAAGCAGAAGAACAATTACGACACAGTGCTTTTTATGATGCGCTGACCAACTTACCCAACCGGACTTTATTTATGGATCAGTTGGAACAAGCAATTGATCAAACCCAAACCTCAAATCAGACTTCATTTGCTGTGATCTTTTTAGATCTCGATAGCTTCAAGTTTGTCAATGAAAGTTTAGGACATATTATCGGTGATCAACTACTCATTGC